>MDTC01026090.1_pt1 | contig 17301 bp, 9 predicted proteins | sample 811181 | NCBI WGS metagenome assembly MDTC01 (sample SAMN05326644, study PRJNA326480) | marine metagenome | isolation source: seawater | place: Pacific Ocean: North | collected 2011 | reverse complement strand
GTGGTCGATTGCAGAAAGGAGAAACCCTTCTGGTCCATGGAGGAAGTAGCGGCATCGGCACCACCGCGATTCAGTTGGTCAAACTTTTTGGAGCAACAATCTTCGTCACTGCAGGAAGTGATGAAAAATGTGATTTCTGCCTGAAACTTGGTGCTGATGCAGCCTTTAACTACCGTACCAGTGATTTTTGGGAGGAGATCAGTAAACAAGAGAAAAAGGGGATTGATGTCATTTTGGACATGGTGGGAGGAGAGTATTTTACGAAAAACGTTAAATTACTTGCAACCGAAGGTCGGCTGGTTCAGATCGCATTGCAACAGGGATATCGTGCAGAATTGGATTTGAGGGCTTTGTTGATGAAAAGGGTCAGCCTAACTGGTTCGACTCTACGTCCACGGACAGTGAACCAGAAAGCGGAAATAGCATTGGAACTTGAAGAAAAGGTTTGGCCTCATCTTGCTTCAGGAAAAATCAAACCTGTGATCCATACCACATTCCCTTTGCCTGACGCTTCAGAAGCCCACCGGCTGATGGAGGAAGGATCTCATATAGGAAAGATCCTGCTCAGCACCAAAGTTGTTTAGTCATTAGGACCATTTCAGAGAAGAACAACTCTGAAATGGATTACATGACGGCGCCCATCTGCCATGGGAGGAATTCATTGTCACCAAAACCCTGCGCTTCACTTTTGCTTGGTTTGCCGGAAGCCGTGCCCAGGATCAGTTGAAAAATCTGCTCTCCCATTTCCTGGATCGATTTTCCTCCGTCCAGCACTTCTCCGCAATTGACGTCCATGTCCTCTTCAATATGACGGTACATCGTTGAGTTGGTTGCCAGTTTCAGGCTCGGAGCAGGTTTGCAGCCGAACACCGAACCGCGGCCGGTGGTGAAACAAACCATATTTGCTCCGGCTGCGACCTGGCCTGTGACCGATACGGGATCATAGCCTGGAGAATCCATGAAAACGAAACCCTTGCTCTTCACGGCTTCTGCATATTGATAAACTTCCTGAAGAGGAGAAGTCCCGCCTTTGGCCACTGCTCCAAGGGATTTTTCCAGGATCGTGGTCAATCCTCCCGCTTTGTTGCCTGGTGAGGGATTGTTGTTCATTTCACCCTGATTTCGTTGGGTGTAGTCTTCCCACCATCGGATGAGGTCGACAAGTTTACGTCCGACTTTTTCACTGACGGCACGTCGGGTAAGCAGGTGTTCAGCTCCGTAGATTTCTGGTGTTTCACTCAAAATTGCAGTTCCACCGTGACGGACCAAAAGATCTGCGGCTGCACCGAGGGAAGGATTGGCGGTGATTCCTGAATAAGCATCCGAACCGCCGCATTCGAGGCCGAGGGTAAGATGGCTGGCGGGAAGGGTTTGCCGCTGGACGGACTTTAGGTCAGAGATCATTTCTCGAACCATGCTGATTCCTCTCTCCACCGTTTTCCGGGTACCACCACTTTCCTGAATCACCATCGTTTGCAGCAGGGAGCCAACTTCCAGTCCGGCTTCTTTCAGCCAATCTGGGATCTGATTCACTTCGCAGCCCAGTCCTACCACCAACACTCCTGCAAGATTCGGATGGGACGCATACCCGGTCATCGTCCTTCTCAGCATCTCCATGCCGTTGCCCTGGATGTTCATGCCGCATCCGGTTCCATGAGTGAAAGCAACCACTCCATCCAGGCTTCCCATGTCCGTCTCAACACCAGTCGGGAAGGCTTCACCGATGTATTTTGCAACCGTTGCTGAACAGTTCACAGAAGTCAGGATTCCAATATAATTTCGGGTGCCCGCCCTGCCGTCAGGTCTTAAAAAGCCTTCAAAGGTTACAGGTTGGGGTCTCTCTTCCGGAGTTTTGACATCCTTTCCAAATGCGTAATCCCTTTCAAAATCACGTAGGCTGACATTATGGGAATGGACATGTTGCCCTGGAAGAATCGTCCGAGATGCAAATCCGATGATCTGGTTGTATTTTCGAATTGGCTGGTCGATATCAATCCTTTGTTGGGCGACCTTGTGCCCGGCAGGGATCGGAGCCTCAGTAACCACGCCGGAATCACCGGCCTCACTCCCTGCAGGAAGGGTTTTGACGGCTACAGCGACATTGTCTTCCGGATGTAGTTTTAAAGTCGATGAATTCATTGATGCCTCATAAAGAAAGTCTGTTTTTTAACAGGGGATGATACACCCTTGGGATGCGATGGTTCAAGCCGGTCAGAATTTCATAGGGAATCGTACCGAGTTCTGTTGCCATTTTTTCGGCACTGAGGGATTGGTTGCCTTGTTGACCAAGAATCACGACTTCTTCTCCAACCGGGATTTTTTGGAGACCGGTATTGACCATGAACTGATCCATGCAGACCCGGCCGACTATCAGATTTTCTTCTGCCTGAATCAGAATTTTTCCACGATTGGATAAATCTCTGCGGAAACCATCTCCATATCCCAGAGGAATCGTTGACACTTCAATATCTTTTTCAGGAGCCCAGGTCGCGCCATAACTGATGGGTTGTCCAGCCTTAACCTTTTTGCTGTAGACAACTTGTGCTTTGAGACTTAGGGCAGGTTTCAGATCAAGCAGTCGTTGGGATTTGGGATCCGGATAGACGCCATAAAGGATAATGCCGGGGCGAACCAGGTCAAAATGGGTTTGTGGAAAATGGAGGATGCCGCCTGAATTGGCAAGGTGTCTGAGTGGTTTGTCTGTACTGTGTTTTTGAAAATATTCGAGTGCCGATTCATATCGTTTCAGTTGTTCAAGCGTCATGGGGGATTCCGGATCATCTGCACAAGCCAGGTGAGAATAGATTCCAATGATCTCAAGGTTTTGGCAGCTCAAAGCCTTCTTGATGAAATGCTCTGTTTCAAATCCTGAAGTACCGATCCGTCCCATACCCGTGTCAATTTTCAAATGAACCCGAGCGTGCGAATCCATTTGTTGAGCGATTTCTTCAGTCCAGGATAGATTTTCCAGGGAAGAAACGGTCAGATCAAGATTCCATTCGATGAGTTCTTTAATTTGTTCTCGAAGCAGTCCTCCGAATACGAGGATGGGTACCGTAATTCCGGCCTTTCTCATTTCGAGCCCTTCCTGAGGAAGGGCAACAGCCAACCAATCCACACGCAGTTTTTGGTAGAGCTTCGCGGTTTCGATGAGTCCATGGCCATAGGCATCCGCCTTGACCACTGCCATCACCTTGGAGGTACCCGTGTTTTTTCGAATTTGCGTCAGATTATGGGCGAGGCAATTAAAGTCAACTTCAATCCAACAGGGTCTCATGGGAATTTCAGGAAATATCCACCAAATTCAGCCTGGAAAAATTATCCCTGCTGACTGTAGAAACCGAAAAGAGCACTGCAAAACAATTCAAAGTTTTCGATTTCAAAATCTTCATTGATCTTCTCAAGGGTTTCGAGGAATTGCTCAAATCCTTGAAATTGTCTGTAGGCTGGGTAGATGCGAACTCGAACCTCATGTTTCAGAAACATGGGGACCATTTCGTTGACCAGACTTGCAAGCTGATTGGGGTCTTCCTTCAGGCGGTTCAAGACATGATGAAAAAAAGCTTCAATTGCCGTTTGCAGTCTGACTTGGTTTTCTGGGAGATGTGCTTGTTGCTCATACCCCTTCCCTTTGGTTGGGACAGAACTCCCCTTGGTGACTTTTCGTTTCTGGTGGGCACTTCCACTTCCAGGAAAATGTACCCTGTAGCCCTGATCAGTACCTATCTCTTGGACCAAGGCTCCTGCCTTTTTTGGATCCAAATCCAAGGGAGGGACTTCACTGCCTAGAATGCGTCCTAAAAAGGGATTCTTCTGATTGCTGTAGACTTCGTAAATCTCCCTTCCAAATTCATATGGCAACGCTTGCGTTCCCTTGATATTTCGGGGATTTTGTTCAAGAATCAGCGGTGTTTTCTGCTTTTCTTTTGAGCTTTCGTCCGTCAAAGGATAACTCTAGTGATTTGGAAAAATGGATATGAATATAGCTGCTGAATAAGCATGATTGTTTTCAATCAGTTCGATTGACAAAGTTGCTGATGAAAATCATTTTCAGTTTCTATTTAGGAAACATGCAGGATGAAATATAGCATTTGAATTTCTTCATATTCCAGTAATTCCTAGGGCTGTTTATATTTAATGGTTGAAAATCCAATCAAATCCTTAGCAAAGGAACGTTCTTTGCGTATTGTGTTCATGCAGGATCATCACCTGAATGAACTTTTCTTTTTGATTTTCTAATTGCGGATGTTGAAACCAACACATATCAGATTGCTTTTTTTAGGATTCCTGAGCCTCTCTGCTTCCAGTTCATTTGCTCTGGTTCCAGAGTGGGATGTTTATCGGGATGTTTTTTTGGATGGAGGTTGTCCACGGATCATCAAGGAACTAGGTTCAATCAAGGTCACCTCTCCTGGTCCCCATGGCGATTTCTGGTCGAAGTCCATGTTGCTCGTCGGCAAATGTTTGTTGAAAGAGCAACAGCCAGTGAAGGCAAAAAAATTCTTTTTACTTTCTTCTAAAGGGGCCTATCCGGATGCTGCGCTGTATCATCTGACTCAGGCTAATTTGGAGGCCGGTGAAAAATCCAAGGCATTGGAACACATTGCTCAATTGTTGAAGCAACCGAAGCACAAATTCTACCTGGCCAGGGTCCACACTTTACTCAGAGAGAATTTCAAGAGTGACGATGAAAAGGAAATGCTTTTTCGGTTTCTTTCCAAGCAAAGGGAAAATCCGAAACTCTTGCTGAAAGATGCAGTTTTGCACCAAATTTTTATGACGCAGTCTGACAAGATGCACCAACCGGTTGCAAAAGAATTAAGGTTGCTGGGTTGGATGTATCCTGAAGATGTTGAGAGTGCGAAAATGGCCCATAAGGCAATCTGGCCCACAGATTTTCAAGACCTGAGCCATGATCAAATCAAGCTCCGTGTTCGAAATCTACAAAAACTCAATCTTCACCAATATCTTGGCAAACACCTTCTAATCCTTGCAGAAGGAAGAGATGCAAAGCTTCGGCGCTGGCTTGGCAATGCGTGGATCAAATCGCATTTCAAAACCAAGCATTATAAAAATTTATCCTCGAGTATTGAAAATGGGGAATTGGGGAAAAAATGGGGGATTTCAAACAAAAATCTGCTTTATTGGAATGCCCTGATCAAAATCAAACGATGGAAGTTGCAAGAAGCAGTAGGTCATATTGAAAGTCTGAAAAAAATTGATCCCAAAAACAGCAGACTCCCTTTTCTCTATTTTTCCCTAGCGAAGAATTATAAAACCCGAAGGAGACCCAAAGACGCACATCAATGGTTATCCCGACTGATACACGAATTCCCAAAACATCATCAAACGATGAAGGCTCACTGGGAACAGGCCTGGAAGCATTACACCCGAAATCAGCATCATTCATCATTGAAACATCTGGATGCAGGGTTGTCGTTAACCTCGAAGCATTCGAAGATTCGGCCCCAGTTCATTTATTGGAAAGCTAAAATCCATGCTCTGCTGAAACATGAGAAAGAATCCGACAAGCTTTATGGAGAATTACTCTCAAAATATGCCAACACCTATTATGGTTTGCGTGGTCTTCTCGAGCAGGAAGAACCCGAAGGTGAATCAGGCACAATGAAAATTTTGGCGAAAAAAGATCAGTACAGACCTGGGCAGGAATTATCTTCAGAAGAAGAAATTTTTTTAAATCGTTGGGAGTTTCTGTTCGATATTTTTGATACGGAACAGGCAGAGGCAGAAATACTCAATGCCCTTAAAAATGATCACAGCAGAAGTTTCAGCCGGAAGATCTGTGAACTGCTGAATCACTATGAGGCGTTTCACACACTTCAAAAGGTGATTGCCAATCATTATATCTTTGTGCTCTATGATCAGAAAATCGGTGAAGATCCCTTGTGGGAATTTGCCTTTCCAAGGCCTTATTGGGCCCATGTCCGTGAAGTAGCTTCCAAGGCAGGGATTGATCCATATTTCGCTCTTGCGATCATGCGTGAAGAGAGTCATTTCAATCCGAATGCAATTTCACGTTCCGAAGCGATGGGTTTAATGCAATTGATGCCAGCCACGGCAAAAGAGCAGGCGGGAAGGCATAAGATCCAGATCAGGGACCTGGAAGAAATCTTTGATCCTTTTCTCAATACTTTGCTGGGGACACATTACTTGGGCAAAATAGCTTCACGGTTCAATGATGAACTCGTCTATACTGCAGGCGGATACAATGCGGGACCTACCAACATGAAACGTTGGTTGAAGACCTATAATGGCGCCTCTCCAGAAGAATTCGTAGAACACATTCCATTTCAGGAAACTCGGGAATACGTCAAAAGGGTCTACCGCAGTTACCAGATCTATCTTCAAATCTATAGTTCCTAATCTGTTTCTCCTCTTCTTCTTTTTCTGCAAGACATGACGCTATACGCCGAGAGAACTTTTAAAATAGACACGGAAAACGCATTCAAGGTCGGTCCACACATCGTCAAGGTGGAAAAGGAATGGGCCCCGGTGGTCAAACTCAATCTGGGCGAGCCTGATTTCCCTGTTCCTTCTCACATCAAGGATGAGATCAAAAGGCAGTTGGATCTGGACAATACCCACTATTGCGATCCGCAAGGACTATTAAGTTTGAGGGAGTCTATAGCAAGGCAGGTCAGTCAAACACGCAAATTGGAAGTGGGGCCTCAACAGGTGGTGGTGTTTCCGGGAGGAAAACCTCCGATAGGACTGGCACAGCAGGTTTATTGCAATCAGGGTGATGAAGTGATCTACCCCAGTCCAGGCTTCCCGATTTATGAATCATTCATCCGCTATGTGGATGCGGTTCCGGTTCCACTGCATCTGGATGAGGCGTCGGATTTCACCTTTTCTCCAGAACAACTGGCAGAACTGATCACTCCGAAGACCAAGTTGATTTACCTCAACTTTCCTTCCAATCCGACCGGAGGAGTCGCAACCCGTGAACTGCTTGAGTCGATTGCCGAAGTGATCCTGGAACGTTGTTCAGAAGATGTGCGGGTCTATTCTGATGAAATCTATGAAAATATCCTTTTCGATGGTCTGAGCCACCATTCAATCGCTTCGATGCCTGGAATGGCTTCCAGGTCCATCATCGCCAGCGGATTTTCGAAAACCTATGCCTGGACCGGAGGTCGAATCGGCTATGCAGTGTTTCCCAATACGGAAGAAGCAGAGATTTTCAAAACCCTGAACATCAATTATTTTTCCTGTGTCCCTCCCTACAATCAGGAAGCGGCCAGAGTCGCCCTGGAAAATACGCTCTCGAAAACAGCAGTGGGGCAGATGGTCCAAACTTTTGAAAAAAGAAGGGATGAAATTTTGGAAGCTTTGAACCAGGTCGAAGGAATCAGTTGCCGCAAACCCGGAGGAGCATTTTACCTTTTCCCGAACATATCAGAAGTATGCTCAAAGCTGGAATTGACAGAATTTTACTCGGCCCTTTCCGAATCGGAGAAAAAGGAAACTTCTCCAGCAGGAATCTTCCAGATGTTTGCTCTCTACGAACATCAGGTGGCGGTTCTTGACCGGCGGTCTTTTGGAAGTCTTGGGTCGGAGGGGAAGCATTACTTACGCCTTTCCACCGCTTCTGAAATCGAGGTGCTTCGTGAGGGAGTGCAGAGGCTCAAGAATGCTTCCGAGGATCAGGCCGGACTCAAACGGTTTCTTGAACGGAGGCCTGATCTTCCATAGACGAAACGAGTTTCAGCAGGTTTTATGGGGCTAAGCTCAGCCACCATAAAAAGTTTTTTCTCCTAGATCCCTAAGCCAAAGTGTTTCGTCGTCTGCACGTCCTCCTGGTTCATTGGACACTCCTGCCTCAAGGACTTCACCGACAAAAAGGGAATGATCCCCTTTTTCAATGCTGTCGACGAGGCTGCATTCGACGAAAGCGATCGCATTGTCCAAAAGAGGACAACCTGCAGCACCAGTTTGGAATGCTTCTCCACCCAGGGTTTCACCATCTCTTTCGACGGGTTTGAAGAACGCATAGGCCAAGCCTTGCTGATTCTTACCCAAAACGTTGAGAGCAAATTTCCCGGATTCTTTGATGATGTCATGAATCAAGGAATCTTTTTTTACACCAAGTGCAACCAAAGGGGGTTGGAAAGAGGTCTGAGTGACCCAGTTGATGGTTGCTCCGGACATCCGTCCCTGACTGTCTTCTGCAGTCAGCACATAAAGTCCGTAAGGTATCATCCTCAATGCAGTTTTTTTTGCATTTTCATCCATGGCGTCTTCCTATATTTATTGTTTTTATAGACTCAAAATGGGGCTTAATCCTTATTGATAAGATCCATTGCGGTAATGTTTGAACTCCAAATAATCGTGAAAAATAGAAGGTTTATAAATAGATTTGTCATACAGGATTCTTATACATTCTTGAATTCCCTCAATGATCGATGGATGTGGATGGATCAACTCAGCCAATTCACCAATTCCTTTGTCCATCGAGATCAAGAGAGCAACAGCCTGAATCGCACTGGATGCATGTTCTCCTAACGCACGCATGCCAAGCACTTTCATTTCTTCATCATCAGTGACCAGGATTTTGAAGAACCCTTGGGTTTTCCGCATGGCAATAGCCCTGGGGATACAGCAGAAGTCGAATTTTGCACAATGGAAGTTGATTCCTTTTTGCATGGCCTGCTGTTCATTCATTCCAACACCCGCGACTTCAGGGTTGAGAAACATGATGGTCGAGATGTTTTCGTACCCTAATTTTTTTAATGGATTTCCATACATCTTTTCAATCGCGTGGCGTCCTTCCAATTCACCGACGTTGACCAGAGCAATATCAGAGGTTATGTCGCCCACGCCGTAAATGTGGTCGATATTGGTTTGAGTATCTTGATCCACAATATAACCTTGATCACTCAACTCCAGACCGATTTCTCTCATCCCCGTGTTTTCTATATTTGGGACCCTACCGACGGAAACAAGCCCTTTTTCTGCTTCAAAGGATTCTTTACTTCCATCAGGATGTTGCAAAAGATATTCAACTTTTCCTTCAACCACATCCATTTTTTCCAGTCTGGACTCACGATGTATCAGCACCCCGTTGGCTTCCAGGTTTTTTTCCACAACTTTGGCCAGGTCTTCATCTTCAAAAGGCAGAATCCGATCATCTTTAGCGATAAGGTGGACTCGGGTTTTTCCAAAATTCGAAAAGATCGTTGCGAATTCGCATCCGATCACCCCAGCACCCAGAATGACCAGGCTTTTAGGATATTCTTGCAAGGTACTGATGCCGTCACTGGTCAATATCACAGACTCATCGATGGGAATATCCGGGAGTTTTCTGGGCCTACTTCCTGTCGCGATGATGACATTTTTCGCATAAATTCTGGTCGTTACATCCTCAGTCTCCACTTCGATTTCATGAGGAGAAACAAAGCGCCCCCAACCGCGTAAAAAAGTAAAATGTTGTGGATCACGTTCAATCACCTGGTCCAGGTGTTTTTGGAGTTGATTTGAACGCTCCATGACTGCTTCTTCGACCTCCTTCACAACATTTGAAAATCCAATTGAAGGCATCGGAAGTCCATAATGCCTCATCCTCTGGTTGAAGGATCCGTATTCTTTTGAAATTTCCCAGAAGGTTTTTGATGAAAGTGCACCATCAAATATGCCCGCTCCCCCCAAACGCTTTTTTTCAACAAGAAGTACCTTTTTATTAAAATCCACAGCTCTCATGGCAGCAGCATAACCTGAGGGACCGCCACCGATTATGCATAGATCATAATGTTCCATATTCAATTTAGTTTATTCACGGAATGGGCGTATACATCCCAAGGGAAAATTGAAAGAACGAGGTTCTTTTTGTTAAAAAAAAGAATGTTATGACAGAAAGTAACCAGAATTTAAAGTCAGCCTAAATCTTTTGGCTTCGCTCCTTGATTTCATGATTGAGGATACGGTCATTCTCACTGTAGTCCATGGGGACTTCCACGACATGAACTCCGGGTGTGTTAAAACACTGTTCTAGCAGTGGAACCAGTTGTTCCGTTTCTTCGACACGGTGCCCCTGTGCCCCATAACTCTGGGCATATCGGACAAAATCTGGATTCCCGTAATCGAGCCCGAATTCAGGGAGATTCATGTTGGCCTGTTTCCATTTGATCATCCCATAGGCATTGTCACGGAGGATCATGACCACAAGGTTGAGTTTCAGTCTGACGGCAGTTTCGAGTTCCTGGGAATTCATCATGAACCCTCCGTCACCGCAGATGGCCATCACCCAACGTTCTGGGTGAACGATTTTCGCCCCCATGGCAGAAGGCAATCCCGCCCCCATCGTAGCCAAGGCGTTGTCCAATAATACGGTATTGGACTGATGGGCAAGATAATTTCGGGCAAACCAGATTTTGTAGACACCATTGTCCAGGGCGATGATGCCATCCGAGGGCATCACTTTCCTGACATCAGCCACCAACCGTTGCGGGTAGACTGGAAAACGTGGATCATCGGCTCCTTCGGCAAGGTGCGTGATGACCTGTTCCTGGACCTTCATGAAATAATTGAAATCCCAAGTATCCTTTTTCATGATTCTTTCCTTGATCTGCCACATGCTGTTGCCAATGTCTCCGATCACTTCCAGTTGAGGGAAGTAAACAGGATCAACATCCGCACTCATGAAATTGATGTGAATCACCTGGAATGAATCCTCGGTCATGAAAAAAGGAGGTTTTTCGATGTCATCATGCCCGACATTGATGATGAGGTCCGAATTATCAATGGCCCTGTGCAGAAAATCATTGGCAGAGAGCGAGGCGTTACCAAGAAAGAGCGGATCTCTTTCATCCAGGACTCCCTTGCCCATCTGGGTGCTGATGAACGGGATTCCAGTTTTATCCACAAACGCACGCAGCATTCGTGCAGGAAGTTTGCGGTTGGCACCGGCTCCGATCAGGAGCAGCGGGTTTTTTGCTGCTTCGATCATGTCCACGGCCTGTTTTACCGCTTTGTTTTCGGCAACAGGTCTTCGGGCACGGCTCGCAGGAATGGGGCTTAAATCGGTCTTTTCAGAAGCAATGTCTTCAGGAAGTTCAAGATGGGAAGCACCAGGACGTTCCTCCTGTGAGATACGGAAGGCTTCACGGACTCTTGAAGGGATGTTGTTCCCACTGACAATCTGATGCGTGAACTTGGTCAAGGGGAGCATCATTTCAACCACATCCAGAATTTGAAATTTTCCCTGCTTGCTGTGCGTCACCGGTTTTTGGCCGGTTATCATGACCATTGGCATTGCCGCCAGCTGGGAATAGGCTGCAGCGGTGACCAGGTTGGTTGCTCCAGGTCCAAGGGTTGACATGCAGACTCCGGCACGTCCGGTCAAACGCCCATAAGTGGCGGCCATGAAACCTGCTGCCTGCTCGTGACGGGTAAGAATCAGCTTGATGCTCGAATTCCGGAGCGAATCGAGGAGGTCCAGGTTTTCTTCACCTGGGATTCCAAACAGATATTCTACTCCTTCTTCCTCCATACATTTTACGAACAGATCAGATGCTTTCACAATTTTCTCTCAATTTAAATGTTGTCGGTGGTTCAATTCACTCAAGGTTTGATTAAACAGAGGGATGAATATCATTGAAACTTTCTGCATTGGCAGCTTCAACTGCTCGTGCATAACTAACCGGAAGAGATTTTTTGAGGAGGTCACCTGGTTTCAGGAAATCATATATTTCTGAATAATTACGAATCTCATAAGCTTCAGTTCGCCTCATCAAATGCCAGGGTTTGAGATCATCGGTTTTTTCCAGACCCATCGCCCCCATCATTTCACAGGCACTTTTGATGATATTCTTCTGGAAGTTATAGACACGTTTACACTTGTCTTCAGGGACCAACCCCACCACCAGTCCAGGATCCTGGGTCGTCACTCCCACGGGACAGGTGTTGGTATTACATTTGAGGGCCTGGATGCATCCTAGGGACATCATCATCCCTCTGGCCGAATAACAGAGGTCGGCTCCCATTGCCAGACGCTTGATGATGTCAAAACCAGTGGTGATCTTGCCACTGGTGCAGATTCTCATTTCTTTGCGCAGGTCAAACCCGACCAGCGAATTATGGACAAAGATCAAACCCTCCACCAAAGGAGTGCCGATGCGGTTCGTGAATTCGAGTGGTGCGGCTCCAGTACCTCCTTCACCGCCGTCGACGGTAATGAAATCAGGGGTGATGCCTGTTTTCAGCATGGCTTTGCAGATTGAAAGAAATTCCCGCCTTTTGCCGACGCAAAGTTTAAATCCGATCGGTTTCCCTCCTGAAAGTTCCCTCAGCTGTTGTATGAAATGCATGAGCTCGGTTGGATTCGAAAAAGCGGTGTGTCCAGGAGGCGAGTTGACGTCCTTGCCCATCGGCACACTTCGAATGGAAGCAATCTCCTCGGTCAGTTTAGCAGCTGGCAAGATCCCTCCGTGTCCAGGTTTTGCTCCCTGGGAGAGTTTGATCTCAATCATCTTGACTTCCTCAAGGGCGGATTTTTCCTTGAACATATCCGGATTGAACTTGCCTTCATCGGTTCGGCAACCGAAATATCCTGTGCCCACCTGCCAGATCAGGTCACCACCTTGAAGATGATAGGGGCTGATGGATCCCTCGCCGGTGTTGTGGGCGAAATTTCCCATCTTCGCTCCCTTATTGAGTGCAATCACGGCGTTCTGGCTGAGAGCCCCGTAGCTCATGGCCGAGATGTTCAGCAGACTAGCATTATAAGGTTGTTTGCAGTCTTTTCCTCCAACCAGGACGCGAACTTCCTCCAAATCCAGATGCTTTGGGCTCAGAGAATGATTGACCCACTCGTAACCTGTTGCATAAACATCCCTCACGGTTCCAAAAGGGACCGTATCTCGGACGTTCTTTGCCCGTTCGTAAACCACACTCCGTTCTTGACGGTTGAAGGGTGCTCCACTGGTATCGGATTCGATGAAATATTGACGAATTTCAGGACTGATCAGTTCTAACAAATAACGCATGTGCCCAACCACCGGGAAGTTTCTCAATACCGAATGACGGGTCTGGGCCATGTCCCGGAATCCAACCAGAATCAAGGGGCCGAACAGGATCAATGACCATAACACGGGGGGCCAGACAAGATAAATCAAACCATTCAGGGCCAGAACCAGAAAGCTGGCTCCGATAAAAATGCTTCTCATGTTTCCTGTTCGATGGATGGGTTGCTCTGGTCCGAATCAATTGATTCGGATCCAGCTGGGTGAAAAAAGGATTGTCAGGTTCTCGCTAGGAACCCGCATCAGGCATGAATGTTCTATAAAAACATGGGTTTGTAAAAAAATATCATGAAATATAAAATTCCAAATTTCATGATCTTCTTCTCAAGTTATGCATAACTTCCAGAATTTTTCTGGGTTTTGCAAGATATTCCTCCCTCTAGGATTCATGGGACGAACGGGTTCCAATCAAAGCTTTGCTTCTAAAGATTTGAAGGATGAAAACCCTTTTCAAGAGGATTTGAAGGATGGTGGCTTGTTGAGGCTTTTCGTGCGGAATCTTTTTATTCCGTTTTGTAGATCCAAATGGGTTTCCATTTTATTCCTTAATCATCCTAATAGTTCCTCTGTGTACGGTTTCTGATCTAGATAAGTCATAAATATATTTGAAGCTAATAACCAAAATTTACCATATATGATGAAATATAATATACCTTAATTAAATAAATACTTGAATATATAGTATATTTAATCAAATAAATTTATTTTTAATTGTCCATTCATTTGGGTTGACATTAATTTTTCATAAGTCCTATATTATTTGAAAATCTAATTTTTCTAAAGTATTGATATTTAAATAGCGAAATTTCATGATATGGACTATATATACGCACGTGGAATCCTGACTGGGTTTTGCGGATTTTCAGAATTCTAAACGCCTTTGAGATACGGAACCTTCTCAATGAGTGTATCAATTCCCCTTACCAGATCTATTGGGCAGATGGCCTCAGCAATGCGACTGCTAGTCCTAACTTTGCTGTTCGTAGTGCATTTTATTTTTGTCGCTTGTGACACTGCTCCTGTTGAGGAAGAGCAAGATACCCTACAAACGGCAAAACCTGATAATCCAGTAGTAGTCACCACGGATGATCAAGTCCCACCGGAAATATCATTAAATTCAGGAGCATACCCCACGGGCATCATCATGGACACAAGCCCGATCGTGAATTTCACTTCGAATGAGACTGGAGACGTCTACATCACTGCGAATTCTGGAGGGAACTGTCCTGCCAAACTTTTTCTAACTAAGGTGACTGCTGACGGAAACAACTGTGTTGAATTGTACTCAAGCAGTAGCACAGCCCGATCAATCACAGAATTGGTAGGTGGATCATACGATTGCCGTTTAGTCATGATTGACCCGGGAGGTAACCAAGATTATGTGAATTTTAATTTCACCATTGTCAGTCCGACGAGTCAGGCGGGGGATCTGCTGAACAATTTGCAGGACAATATGTCGGGAACAACCACTACGACCAATTCAACCTGTTCCTCAAATTCGTCCCAAGCATCGCCAGGTAGGAATGCATTTTCATCCAATGCGGACAGTTCAGGATCCTGTGATGGTTGTGAAATGACTGCAGAACAGTCCAGTGCTGTTTTGGTGAAAGTCGCTGAAGATTTAAAAAATGCAGGCTTGTTGGAATCTTCCAACCTCTTGGATCTGATACCGAAAATGGTTGAATACGTCCAGAAAAACCTGAAAGAAGCCAGTTTGGGGCAGGCGGACAATCAAACCACACGTGTGGTTCAGGATATGTTGGGAACTTTGATTTCTTCGATGAAAGGACGAGAAGCCTTCATGATACCTAGTTCTGCAGAACCAGGAATGAGTGTGCAAACCACATTATTGAAAAATATCACTCAAACTTCTGTGAGCAATTTGGCAGCAGCTTTTGAAACCCATGCCTCAGGAAGATCTTCGGGAAAGAATCATGACCGAAGCGCTTCTGATTTGGCAAATGATGCTGGAAGTTTGATCGGTGCCATTGTGGGGGCAATGGGAAAGAGTGGAGTGGATCCCAATGAACTAGGTTCCACCATGAAAGAAGTCACAGGCACTGCAGTCGCATCCCTGGAAAATGTTGAAGGAATGGATGCAGCCAATTTAGGTGATGCTTTGCAGCAAATAACCTCTGAAGCCACATCAGCCATATCCAAGGCAATTGCAGACGTTAAAGAGGCAGATTCATCAACAAACACATCAGACCTGATCTCTACTTTGGTTTCGAGTGCAACCTCTGGTGCCACTGAGAATTTGGGGAAAATCGACATTCCGGGTTTCAGCTCAGACGATCTGAGTTCCATGGTCGAGAATGTCACCAAAGGAGCAACCTCAGGTTTGGGGGAATTGGCATCCGATTCGGATGAGAATATTGAACTTTCATCTCTTGTTTCTGAAATATCAGCTTCGGCGACAGAAAGTTTGGATGAAATTGAAATGCCCGGATTTAACTCTGATGATCTTAGCTCGATACTTGAAAGTGTTGCTAAAGGTGCCAGTGAGGGTTTGGAGAATGTTGAAACATCCAATCCCAATGATAAGTTGGCTTTATTAGAAAAAATACAAGAAGGAACCACAGAGGCTTTGGGTGAAATTGAAATGCCAGGGTTTGACGCCGATGAGCAAAAGGAAAATCTGGAAAAGAAGATCAAAAAAGGTACTTCAAGTGGTTTCGTAACACTTTTGAATAAACTTCAGGTTGCAAAAATCACCAATATCACCTCTACAGATTCGGATTCCGATGATGAGGATCCCACCTCAATGTATAAGGAGGGTGATGAAATTACTATCGAATTGACTTTTAATATGCCTGTTGCATTTTCAGGAGGTGGTGCCTCGGAGTTGCCCTATTTAGAAATCGATAGTGGTACCAATCGTAAAACCATAAGAGAAAATCCTGATTTGGTCCGTAAAGCAGAATGGATCGGAAGTGGAAGTAATTATGGGCAAAAGGGCACCTACAATAAAAAACATTACTTCCGGTATACTGTTCAAGGTCAGAGTGTTAATGGAAATAAATATATTGAAGGTGATCAAATCAATGATTTAGACCTTTATTCCAACAATGCTCTTGTTCTTACTGAGAATGTCGTGATTTCAACCATGGGATCAACACCAGAAGTGATTCTATTTACCAATGTAGGAGATGTTGAGAATTCACTATCAAGAAATAAAGATCTAATAGTTGATGCGAAAAAAGCAGTGGTTCAACATCCAATCTATGCTGATAAATCGAAAAAATATCATTCATCTCAATCCAAAGAAAATGGTAAGGTTTGTTTGGAAAATGAAAGATTATGCGTCAATGACTCTGCCCTTCAAGGATTAAATATCACATTAGCAAAAAAATTAGTTAACAATAAGCATCTTATTCTTACCAATGATGATACAACAGAATTTAGATTCATTACCGACGAGAAGGGAAGATTTAAAATAGATAAAGGTTCATGTTCGTCACTCAATGATGACTTTAAAGAGGCTCAAAGGGGTGTTGTAGAATTCGAGTTGGATTTATCGAGTCAAATCTATGAAGGCTGCTATTTGGTTTTTGAGGATCAATCGAGGAACCTCACTGAAGTTGCCATTACAACATTTAAAGTGGATGCCATAAAACCTTCAATTAGCAATGTAGTTTGGAAGAGAGGATTGCAAAGTGGTGTTCGTGATTCTGGAGGCAACAGTCCCTATTTTTATATAACTCATGCTGACAATCTTTCATTGATTTTTGATGTATCTGATAATGACGATAACTACATCAAAACCACTTTTTTTGAAAAATGCCGATATAAGTCGTCTGAATTGATCGATTCGAATTCTGGAAATCATGAGATCAAATTCCAAGATATACAAAAAGATGGATGGTATGGAGATTGTCGATTCTATGTGACAGATAATGCATCGAATCAATCTGATCCAATTTCATTAACTGGATTTGTTTTAGATACGAAACCACCTGAAGGTGAAATTGTAAAAAATGTAAGCAGGTACACCAATAATCAACAGCCTGTTTTTACGATCAACTCCAATGAGGAATTAATTTTTGAAGATTATGTCAATTGTAATCAGGAACTGATTGACCAAATTAACAATGCTTCTCCAAATTATAAAAACATTAAAAAATTATTTAATGAAAAAAATACATACGAAGCAATCAAAGATCATGTTTATGAAATTCCAATAAGGATTCTGAATAATCTTTCAGAACAAGAATACCATTGTACTTTGAGAACCAGAGATTTGGCAGGAAACACCAAAGAG
>MDTC01198137.1_pt1 | contig 17307 bp, 10 predicted proteins | sample 811181 | NCBI WGS metagenome assembly MDTC01 (sample SAMN05326644, study PRJNA326480) | marine metagenome | isolation source: seawater | place: Pacific Ocean: North | collected 2011 | reverse complement strand
TCCCGATGTCCTTGTCCCTTATACTGGATTCGATAATATTTAAAACATGAGATCGAACTTTTTATTTAGTTTAATTTTAATTTGTTTATTTTCTTGCTCACTCAAAAGTGATAAAGAACTAACAATCCTTTCCAAAAGGCTACAAAATGTCAAATATGAATTTGAGCAAATAGATAAAATTAAAATCACACAAATACATAAAAATTATATTTATCAGTCTAAAATGGTGAAAAGATGCATAGATAGTGTGGAGCCCAAATTTAATTTATATTACAGTCAATACAGAACAATAAAAAAAGTTGTACCAAGATTTTTCGAAGTATATAAAATTTCAAAAGAGAATATAAAAGTTCAAGAACAACAACTCACAAATTTAAAATATGACATAAAAAATCAATTAATAAAAAATGATACAACAAGTTTTTTCATAAAACTTGAAAGTGACAATATTGATCACATTGAAAAAGGAGTAAATGAGCTCCTAAAGATTTATAATTACGTAAATGTAAATAACGACTCTCTATACGATTACGTATATCAAACTACTGAAAAATATTGTGACAAAGATGAAATATAGGCATATAATCTTCCTACTATTGTTTTTTCTACATTCACAAAGCTGGATAACACAGGAAAATGACTTAGATTTAAAACTAGCTAATAGTTATTACGTTAAGGGAGAATATGAAAAAGCATTAATGTATTATGAAAAGATTACTGAAAATAAAAATTCCCTCAAATTAGTTTACAATTACTATAAAAACTCTCTAATTGAATTAAAAAAATTCAAATCTGCTGAAAAGTTATGTAAAGATTATATAAAAAATTCACCTGAAAAATTGTCATTATTTGTGGATTTGGGTGTCATTTATGGTTTGAGTGGAAATGAAACAAAAAAAAATCAACAGCTTGACAAGGCTATTAATGAAATAAATTCCAAATCAAGTTTTGAAAATATTTCGGATTTAGGATTATCTTTTGAAAAAAATAATGACTTAGATAGGGCATTATTAGCTTATAAAACGGGTGAGAGCTTCAATAAAGCTAATCCATATGCATTTCATGATAAAATTGCTTTCATTTATAATAAACAAGGAAGTACTGAAGCAATGATAAATACTTTCTTAGAATTACTTGATCAGAGCGAATTATTTCTTAGTTCAGTGCAGAGTGGTATTTCTAGAAGCATAGACTTTGAATTTCAATTAAAAGAAAAAGAAATATTAAGAAAATTATTACTTCGCAAAGTACAAACAAACCCCCAAGCTGTAGTATATGTAAAACTATTAGCTTGGTATTATTTAACCAACAATGACTATGATAACGCATATGTACAGATTAAGGCAATTGATAAAAAGCTAAAAAAAGATGGTGAGGAACTAATGAATCTTGGGGAAACCTCCTTGAACAATTACAATTTTAATATTGCTTTAAAGTGTTTTGATGAGGTTATTAAAAATACTGAGTCTAACGAAAGAAGATTTAAAGCTGAAAACCTTAGATTAAAATCTTTAAAAGATAAAATTACCTATAAAAATCAGGCATCAGAAGATGAAGTAAATGAGCTCAGAAATGATTATTTACAAACTCTAGACCAATTAAATAAATCATCAGATAAATTTAGTATCAGCATAAGAAAATTTGAACTTCTTAAAGAACTATCCGTTTTAGAAGCTTACTATTTAAATGACATTAAAGATGCTAAGCTCCATACTAAACAAGCAATGGGTATCAAAGAAGTTAAAGAAAAGGATTTAGCGACTTTAAAATTACAATTTGCAGATTTTTTAGTTTTAGAGGGGAATATTTGGGAGGCATCATTAATGTATATGCAAGTTGAGAAACAATTTAAAAACGATCCAATTGGACATATCGCAAAATTTAAAAATGCTGAGGTTTATTATTTTTCTGGAGAATTTGATTGGTGTCAAGCTCAGTTGGAAGTACTAAAGGCATCAACATCAAAGTTAATAGCTAATGATGCTTTAGAATTATCTGTTTTAATAACAGACAATTTTAATATGGATACATCTGAACATGCTATGAAATTGTTCGCTAGTGCTGACATGTTAAAAAGTCAGTTTAAGTACGATGAATCTATATACGTTTATGATTCAATTTTAAATAAATTCAAGAATCATTCATTGTGCGATGACATTCTTTTAAGAAAAGCTAAAGTTTACGTAAAAATGAATTTATATGATTCTGCAGTAAATTCTCTTAAAATTTTAGTTCAAGAATATAGTAGTTCAATTTTAATTGATAATGCTCTTTTTTTATTGGGGGACATTTACGAAAATAATTTTAAAGATGACCCTATTGCAATAAGTTACTATAAAAAAATTCTTTTTGATTTTCCTGGTAGCATTTATGTCACAGATGCGAGAAAAAGATTTAGAAAGCTTTCGGGGTTGACTAATGAAAATATTAAAAAAGATATTTGATGATACTATATAATGTAACTGTAAATATAGACTACGATGTTAGTGAAGAATGGTTAGATTGGATGAAAAAAGTTCATGTACCTGATGTTTTATCTACAGGATTATTTTTAGAGAATAAAATTGCTAGAATTCATGCTGCTGAAGAGGGTGGAGTGAGCTATAGTATTCAGTACTTATTGAAATCATGGAAAGACTACAATACCTACCAAAAAAAATTTGCAACTAATTTGCAAAAAGCTCACCAGAATAAATACAAAAATAAATTTGTAGCTTTTAGAACAGTATTAGAAATTGTTCATTTATCTAAGCCATAACATTAAATGAATTTAAATACTTCTCCGTTAGAATTTTTAGATTTATCTAAATATGGAATTTACAATAGCGTTTATATAAAAAGAGACGATCTAATTCATCCAATAGTTTCTGGAAATAAGTGGAGAAAACTCAAAGAAAATTTTTCTTATTTTGAATCTTTAAATTTTGATGGGATTGTATCACTAGGTGGAGCATATTCATCACATATTTTATCATTATCCTACACATGTTTTCAAAAGAATATTCCTTGTACTCTGATAATTCGAGGTGAAGAGCCAAAAATAAAAAATGATATTTTATTGCAGTGCTTAGATTATGGAGCAAAAATTCATTATTTGTCGCGATCAAATTACTCAAATAAAAAATTTATTAATGAATTTTGTTCTTTGAATTATCCATCTTTTTTATTTATACCTGAAGGTGGTGCAAATAAACATGGAATTTTAGGATGCAGACAAATAATCAAGGAAATAAATGTCGATTTTGATGAAATATATTGTGAAGTTGGAACTGGTGCTACACTTTCAGGAATATCTTCTGTATTGGCAGATAATCAGAAAGTCAATGGTATTGTTGTTTTGAAAGGAGCTAAAAAAATAGATGAGAGCATTAAAAAAAATTATTTTTCATCAATGGGTGAAGCGATCAAAAATAATTGGAATTTAATACACGATTACCATTTTGGTGGATATGCTAAGCATAATATTCATTTAATCAATTTTATAAGAGATTTTTATATAAAAACAGGTATTAAAACCGATCCAATTTATTCAGGAAAACTATTTTATGCATTAGTTGATATACTACAAAAGTATCCTAAAGAAAGAAAAAAAAAGATTTTAGCTCTTCACTCAGGTGGATTGAGTGGGATAAGCGGTTTTGAGAAAAGGTATAATATAAAAATTTTTAATTAGCCATTTCACTCATGAATTTTATTTTCATAAGTTTTAATTCCTCTTCACTGTAGTCACCATCAAATTCTTCGTAGGCAGCTTGTATATCATCTGTCTCTGCATCTTCAAGAAAATATTCATATATCTCTTCTTGTGCGTCTTCATCTAATATATTATTAAGGTGATAATCAATATTTATCTTGGTTCCAGACGCTACGATATTTTCTATGTCTTGGATAATATCCTCAGTGTTTTTTCCTTGGCTCTTTGCAATATCTTCTAATGGTAATTTACGATCAATATTTGTAATTAAATTAACTTTTTGACCGCTTTTGTTGACAATACTTTTTATTACAAAGTCCTGAATCCTTTCGATATTATTCTCAGTAACATATTTACTAATTAATTCAACGAACGGCTTACCATATCTTTGAGCTTTTCCGCTTCCGACACCGCTAATATTTTGAAGTTCTTCTGTACTTATTGGGTACTGAATGGTCATTTCTTCTAAAGATGGATCTTGAAAAATCACAAAAGGAGGTATTTTCTTTTTTGTAGCTATACTTTTTCTAAGGTCTTTGAGCATATTGAATAATTTTTCGTCTAGAGCTCCTCCTCCCTTTTGCTGCAATAAAATATCATCGTCATCCGTGTCACTAAAGTCGTGCTCTTTAATAAGTTCAAAACTGTAAGGACTATTAATAAATTCTTCTCCCTTTTTTGTAAGGATTAATGTTCCGTATGACTCTATTTCTTTTTTAAGTAGTCCTGCAACAATTACTTGCCTGTAAACGGCATGCCAGTAATGGTCATCAAAGTCATTTCCTTTTTTGAAAAATGGTGATTCATTTCCTTTGTAAGTTTTAATTTCTGCAGTTTGGGTGCCAGTTAAAATACTCACAAAATATTTAACTTTATGTTTGCCTTTTGTCTCTTTAACACATTCTAGGGCAGTTTTCACACTTGATTTTCCCTCTATTTTTTCTTTTGGATTTTGTGAGTTATCACACATTTTTGCACCGGGACCGTTTATTTCGTCGAATTCTTCACCAAAGTAGTGTAATAGAAATTTTCTTCTGTTAATACTTGTCTCAGAGTATGCAACAACTTCCTGTAAAAGTTGATGACCAACCTCTTGTTCAGCAAGAGGTTTGCCGTGTAAAAAGTTTTCAAGTTTTTCAATATCCTTGTAGCTGTAAAAAGCTAGACAGTGTCCTTCCCCGCCATCTCTTCCAGCTCTTCCAGTCTCTTGGTAGTAACTTTCCAGCGATTTTGGGATATCGTGGTGAATTACAAATCTTACGTCAGGTTTATCAATGCCCATACCAAATGCTATAGTTGCAACAATGACATCTGCTTCTTCCATTAAAAACATATCTTGGTGTTTAGCTCTAGTATTTGCATCTAAACCAGCGTGATAAGGTAATGATGATATGCCATTAACTTGGAGAAGCTGAGCTATTTCCTCAACTTTTTTTCTACTCAGACAGTAAATTATCCCTGACTTACCAATTCTACTTTTAATAAATCTAATTATTTCTTTTTGAACATTTTTCTTTGGTTTAACTTCATAATATAAGTTACTTCTGTTAAAAGAATCTTTAAAAACTACGGCGTCTAGCATACCTAAGTTCTTTTGGATATCGTTTTGAACTTTAGGTGTTGCAGTTGCTGTTAAAGCAATTATCGGGACATTATCAATGGCTTTTATGATTGGTTTTAATCTTCTGTATTCAGGTCTAAAATCGTGCCCCCATTCAGAAATACAATGGGCTTCATCAATAGCGAAAAACGATATCGAGATATTGGTTAAGAAGTCAATATTTTCTTTTTTTGTAAGTGATTCTGGTGCAACATATAATAATTTTGTTAGTCCTTTTATAACGTCACTTTTAACTTTATTAACTTCACTTTTATTTAAAGAAGAATTTAAGAAATGTGCAATCCCATCATCTTCGCTAACTTGACGTATTGCATCAACTTGGTTTTTCATTAGTGCAATAAGAGGGGATATTACTATGGCAGTCCCTTTACTCAATAAAGCAGGTAATTGGTAGCACATAGATTTACCGCCACCCGTTGGCATGATGACAAAAGTATTTTTACCATCAATTAAATTACTAATTACTTCTTCCTGTTCTCCTTTAAAAGAGTCAAATCCAAAAAACTTATTTAAAGATTTTCTTAAATCTATTTCAGATGAAAGCATTTGATTTTAAATATTAGCCTCACTAATATAGCTAAATTGGCATTAAAATAAAATATAGGATATTTATTTTAATAATTCTTTAAGTGCAATGTAAGACATTAAACCTGATGAAATCATCAGTGCATTTTCATTAATATTAAAATTGGGCGAGTGTAAATTCCAATTATCTGTACCATTTCCGGTTCCTAAACGGTAAAAACAAGATGGTGCAATATGAGTGAAATAGGCAAAATCTTCGGATGTCATTCTTTGTTTCATATCTACAACGTTATCTTCTCCTAAATATTCAATAGCAGCATTTTTTGCATTTTCTGTAAAGTTTTCATCATTTTTTAAAAACGGATATCCTACTTTAATATCAAAATCACATTTTCCGCCAGCACTTTTACAAATTGATTCCGCAATATTTTTCATTTTTTGATGTGCTTCAAATCTCCATTTTTCATCAAAAGTCCTAAATGTTCCTTTTAATTCAACAATATCTGGAATTACATTTGTTGCCCCATTACCATTAATAAATCCAAATGATAATACAGATGGTGTATTTGGATTATTATTCCTGCTTACGATTTGTTGTAAATTAGTTATGACATTGGAAGCCATAAGTATAGGATCCTTTATTTTATGTGGTAATGCTGCATGCCCCCCCTTTCCAATGATTTTGACATGTATTTCATCTGCTGAAGCCATGTAAATACCTGGCTTAAACCCAACTTTTCCAGCAGGTAGTTCTGGAAAAACATGCTGGGCTAGGCAGAAGTTAGGTTTTTTTTCAAAAACACCTTCTTTTATCAACAGCTTTGCACCTCCAGGAAGTTTTTCTTCACCGGGTTGAAATATTAACTTAATAGTTCCGAAAAATTCTGATTTTAACTCTTTTAGAATAAGTGCAGTTCCTAAAAGTGATGCTGTGTGAACATCATGTCCACAAGCATGCATAATGCCATCATTTACTGATCTATAGTTAACTTTATTTGTTTCTTGGATGGGTAACGCATCGATATCTGCTCTTAAAACGATTTCTTTCGATGAAGGATTTTTCCCAGGTATTTCTGCTATAACTCCTGTTTTTAGAATTCCAGATTTAAATGAAATATTGTTTTCTTGAAGAAAATCTTGGATATATTTTGATGTATTAAATTCTTTAAAAGAAAGCTCAGGATTTTGATGTAAGTGCCGTCTAACTTCTACTATTCGTTCAAAATTAAATTTTGCAATTTTTTTTATTTTATTAATCATTTCAAATAGTGATTTAGACCATTCAAAATCATTTTTATTGCAGCATATAACATGACGCTTCCAAATACGAGTTTAACAATATGAACAGGTGTTTTTAAAGACCATTTTGCACCAATCCAACCACCGCACACAAAAAAAAATGCCATAATTAGGGCGTAATATAAAAGTCGATTATTTTCAGTTTCAGAAATATTTTCGAGGTTAAACGCTCCGCTTTGATAGTAACTCATAAATGCCAGTATACCAATTGGGGGCAGCATCATTGCAATTGAAACGCCTTGTGCTTGGTGTTGTTCCAGCCCAATAAAATAAATTAGTGCAGGGACAATTATAATCCCACCTCCAATACCTACATACCCTCCCGCAACTCCAGCGATTAAACCAATTAGAGACAGTACTATAAAGGTTGTAATATCCATTTTTAAAAATCTAATGATAAAGATAACTGTTTAATTGATGGCATCATAATATGATCATCAATTCCATAACCCCAATCTAGCCTAATATAATATCCAAATAGCCTTGATCTTATTCCAAATCCATAACTATAAACAATAGGTTCTTTCTGATTTTCTACATTAATAGAGTAATTATGACCGTTATATGTTGTATTGTTAAATGCATTATCGGAAGAGTAAGGATTTTTACCTGTCCATGCAGCACCAATATCGTTAAATCCAATTAGCATGAAATTTTCAAGAAAATCTGATTTTAAAGGTTTTTTAGAAAAATAGCTAAATAAAGGAATACGTAACTCATTACTTATTCCAACAAAAGAATTTCCATTTCTTGCATTTTGGTAAAAGCCTCTTAAAGGAGTTGCTATTGTTTGAAATTGATAATTTTGATCTGGATCTGGTTGAATTGATGGATCAAATCTTGCCCATAGATAACCGTCAACTCCGCCCATATAGTATATCAGCCTCTGAGACCCGAATGATGTGCTAGCTGCTAATCTAGATGCAAATACAATATTTCTATGTATCTTTTGGTAGTTTCTAAGATCAAGTCCAGTCACAAAAAAATCTGTTTTTTCTCTGTTTACTTCTCTGTAACCCTCAATCCATGTCTTAAATTTAAAACCATTGTTGATATTGATGGCCAAAGGACGAGTAGCATCAAAAACATATTCTAATAAACCTCCTGCTAAAAAATAATTACGTGTTGGTACTGGTAAATGATTGGGTGAATTAGATAGTGTGATAATCTTATCATATCTTAAATTGGCGGTCATTCTTAGACTACTTACTTCGCTAAAGGGATACGAATATTGATGTTTTATATCATTTGTAATTGTCTTTTCAATTGTAGGGGCATCCATACTAATATTTGATAAAAAATTTTCGAAAGATTGTCTTGATAACTGAGTTTTTTTATCAATTCTATTTTTCAAATTTTCATAAATTGCTATAAAACCTGTATTATTTATTTGTACAGGTCCCTTAAACCCACCCGTCAATTTATAGTCTTCAAAAACATCTTTTGCTTGTATCATTGTAAAACCATCGAAACCAGCATTTTTAAATCCTGAATTACTGTATCTTTGGTACGCCAAATTATTAAAAGTTGGATTCAATTGCATTACAAAGTCACCAATTGTAAAGTTTACATTATAAATCTTTTTTAGTGGTAAAATAAAGTTTGATGGATTATTTTTTTCTTTATTATTTTTTTCTCTATTATTTTTTTTGAGTATTTCCTTTTCAATTTCAAATTGATAATTATTGATATTTATCTCTGATTCGTTGTAATTGTCAACTTCTTTTAAATAAGTTGTAAGGTCTTTTGACTTTACAAAGTGAGTGTTTTTTAATATATCTTCAAAGAAAACAATCTTGTTAATTTTAGAAGTATAGAAATGGTATCTTTTATTTTTCACATATAAAAAAGTAAAATTATTTGACTGTGGAGCAAAGTCAATTTCAAGAATATTTCTATCTAAATTAGAAATTCTCTGAATTACATCAATGTATCTGTAGTGTATTGAAGTATCGATATGGCTAATTGTACTATCTACGGTTTTTTTAAAATGATTATATATTCCATTTTTATCGCACAAATAATGATAATTAAATTTATCTAAAGGTTGTGGATATTTTTCGTTATAATTAGGAGTGAAAGTAAGTTGTTTTAATTTTCTTGTCTTTGTGTTAATTTGAAATAAATCGATATTATTAGTATTTGGTGTCTTAGGAGATGTTTCATCTAAACTTTTTCTATTGGATTCAAATATCACATTATTTGTATATGGAATATATTTTGGATTGTTATTGTCGTAGAGATCATTTGTAATTTGCTTTTGGCTATTTCCAAGTATTGAGTACTGGTAAATATCAGTTTGAGAATTGTAAACGCCAGAGAAGATTATCCTATCTCCTTTTGTATTGTATGAACAACTTAAAACCTTTTCAAGATTTAATAGGCGTTTGATATTTTTAGTGCGTTCTTTTGTATCGTACAGATTAAGTAATATTTCTCCTTTTTTTTCTTCAAAAATTGATAATACTTTTCCATGTGGATGCCATGCTATAACAGGATGAGATAAATCTGGTATTCTATTAAGCTTGTAATCTCCTTTTAAAGCTGTGTATATCTTATTCTTTTTTTTATCATAAATTTTAACTTTATACTGACCTAAATAATGTTCTACAAAGGCAATTTTTTCTCCTGATTTATTCGCTTTAAGCTGTCTATATATCCTTTGACTCTTACTTTTTATTCTATTTAATTTTTCTCCACTAGCTTCAATACAGTTTGTGATATCGTCGGAGTAGATATTCTGGTAATACTTTATAAAATCATTTTGAACCATGTCTACTGTAACTCCAAGAACATAAATAAATCCACTTTCAATACTTTTACTAACTTTCATCATATATATTAGGTTAGGTATCATATTTCTCCCAAATATTTCATCTATGTATCTCCAAATTCCAAATGCATATAATCTAGCTTCATTATGATTTAGCGAATGAAATTTCTCTGCTTTTCCACTTAATATTAGGTTTTTAAGTTTCCCATCATCTACTGTATTCCAATCTGTAGATAAATAATCTACAAGTCCATCCTTAAACCATTCAGGCATATTTGTAAAAGAAGTATTTCTTACAGATTGTTTAATATCAGAACCAAATAATATTTTTTGAACAATAAGTTCTGAAATACCTGAGTAGATTTGTTTATTAAAGTCCTTATGATTACCGTTAAAGTAAAGAAATATTTTATCACCACTTATCCTTGCAGTTCCTCCAATGTTAGAGCTTAAATCATTATTGAGTCCTATATTACTTTGCCTAAATTTACTTTGTGAATTGTAGATTATAAAGTGAAGTTTATTTTCTAATTTAAAGTCAAGAAACTTTTCAATATCCTTCAAAAAAACATGTGCTGTTTTTGCAGTGTAAACCGCATGTTTTTGACCTCCCTTAGTAAAGTGCATTTTGAATCTCTGAAAATCATAAGATTGCCAAAAGAAACTATTGTACTGAACTCTATTCTGTCCAAATGGTGTATTAGAACCAGTATAAAACTGACTGAAAATAGAGTGCCAGCTACAAATTAGTAGTATAAATATTAAATTTTTCAACTTTGTTTTGCAAAGATAACTATTTTAGAGGCATGCAATATATTTCAATAATGTAACCTGATTTACGATGTTAAAGATTAAAAAATTTGTGTTTAATCCATTTTTAGAAAATACATTTCTATTAAGTGATAAATCAAATAATACTGTAATTATTGATCCTGGTTGTTATCATTTTAATGAAGTTCAAGAAATACAAGACTATATTGCTTTAAATAAATTGGAAATAAAAGCAATTTTACATACGCATAGCCATTTAGATCATATGTTTGGAACAAGTCTTCTGTCTAATAAGTACAAGGCGCCAGTATTTATTCATAGAGAGGACGAGTCAACATTTAGTTCTTTTGAAAAGGTATGTTCAATGTACGGAATACCAATACCAAAACAAGAAAAGTTTGAACTTAATTATTTTGATTTAAATAAAGGTTACTATATAGGATCAAACTTTCTTGAAATAAGATTTGTTCCTGGTCATGCCCCAGGACATGTTGTTTTTTATAATGCGGAAAATAATTTTGTAATAAATGGCGATTGTTTATTCAAATCTAGTATTGGTAGAACAGATTTACCAGGTGGTAATCACGACTTATTAATTAAATCTATTAGGAGTGAGCTTTTTACCCTTCCGCAAGATACAAAAGTATACTGTGGTCACGGGCCAGAAACATCTATTGGAGAGGAGTTAAAAAACAATCCATTTTTCTAATTTTTTATTTTTAATAAATTACAACTCTTTTTTGAGAAATTTTAGTCCCACTATTAATAGTTATAATGTAGACTCCACTTTCTATATTATTAATATCTATAGTTTGTTTATTACTAGTTAATTTTCCATCAAGAACTATTTTTCCACTTATATCTGTAATTTTGATATTTGTATTCTTACCGAGGTTCCAATTAGATATAATTTCGAAAACCCCATTATTGGGATTTGGTAAAACATTAAAATCTAAATTATTTCTTTCATTAATGCTCCAAATTCCGTCTATGTATGCAATAACTTTTTCATGAGTACTATAACAGCTTACAGTAGATATTTTCCAGTTATAAAAGAAAAAATAAAAATTACTTCCAGTAGTTGTACCTTTGATAGTAATATTACCATCACTAGTATAGGGGTAACTTACACCTGTTGTGTTTCTGTATAATCCGCCCTCAGGGAAATTATTTAATGTAATGGTATAATTATCTCCTGGTTCTAAATTAATACCAATTGGAATTTCAACCTTTCCGTTAAATGGAAGTTCCTCTGTAATTTCGAAATTTATATTTTCATTAAAACCAATACTTGGATTACTTATATTAATAGTTATTTCTCCAAGTTCTTCAGCATAAACAGTTAAAGAATCTAAGCTTATTTCATTTAAAACGTCAAATACTAATCCTTCACCATTATTGAAGTTATAATAGCCACCATCTCCAATATTATTATCTTCAGGTCCAAGATTTGTAGAATAAGTATCTAAGTATGCTGCCCAGTAAGTGGTACTGGTAGTTAAAGGTGGTGTTGTAAAAGTATTTCCACTTGCTATTACATTCCCGCCAATAGAATCAAACCAATCAATGGTTACACCACTTGGTCCAATAGCTACTAGAGTAGCAATTTCGTCAGGACAACAAACGGTATCGTTTATTCCTTCAACTGGTGGTGGACTATAAAAGTTTTCAAAATTTAAATTTTGAAAGCTATCATTTTCAGTGTCGCTATCATTTTCAAGACTGGTTGAAAAAGAAAATTCATAACTACCATCTTCAGACATGTCAATTTCATTTAAAAATGTATAAACTAAGCTATCTCCACCTTGTATGGTATCAAAAACTGTTTCAGTGAAAGGAATATCATTTACAGAATAATCAATTGCAAATTGTGTCTGAGGAGAGGTTCCATAGTTTTGAATGGTTACATTTAATGGCGAGATTGCAATTTCACAACCTGAGCTAGCTAGTGGCATTTCAACATTTGTAATTCCAATATCGTTCATTGGAGCTTCCTTGATCTCCACATTATCAATAAAGCAATAGTTACCATAACCTGAAATAAAGTTGAATCTTACCATTATTGAACTGCCAAAACTTGCAAGATTTAATCTTCCCGATGAAATAAAAGTTCCTGGGTTATACGTACTTGCACCATCATCAGAGTCAAACTCTTCGCCAGTCTTATACCAAATTGTTGTCCAGCTAGCTCCGTTATCATCGGAAATGGATACTTCTAAACCATTATCAGGATAGAAAGAATAATAGGCATGTGACCAATCAAATATGAGTTCTGGGCTCACCAAGCTTGAAACATCAAAAATAGGTGAAGTCATAAGTGCATTATTTCCAGTAGGCCAACTCCAGAAAGGAGCTTGGACTGCACTTCCACTGTAGTGTTCGCAAGTTTGTGTTCCACCACTTAAATCCCAGCAATCTGGTGGCCATGAAGAAAATTCTTCAATGTATGGTAAAGAATCAAAGCTTATGCAAGGTGTATTAAATAAATAAGGACCAATTAATCTACTTGTGTCTCCCACTTCACATACTCCCTGAACATAATAACTATATGATGTATTTGGCTCAACTTCTAAACCAATATTATTAGATTCTGAAATAACAGGACTTACATTTTCAAGTACAGAATTTTCATGGACTAAATATACCAGCCAAATACTATCAGAACCACCAACATTCCAGTTTAAATAGGCAGTGTCCGAAGTAATAGAGGAAACTGCTAATTCAGTGGGTGCGACACAAGAAGGTATTTCTTCATAAACAAAATCATCTATCCATATATAATCATAGGTAAAATTCATTCCATGACCAATTGCAATATAGTTGTCATCTCCTTCGTATTTGTCAAAATTTACGATTATTTCTTGCCACTGATCACTACTGAAACTGCTATTTAAAATCGTGTCATAAATTGTAAATGATGAGGCATCATTAGGATCACTAATAGTTCCTATAATTAAATCAGATTCATTGTATATGCTTCCATTATTTTGAGCATGAAATCTGATTCTTTTATTGCTATCTAAGTCCAAAATTTCGGGACTTACTAAAAGTAACTGATTAGAAGTTGTTCCATTGTAATTGTAAAATGCTACTGAGTTTGGAGCTGAAAGTTGAGGGTTAAATGTTGAATTGTCAGTTCTGACAAATGCATAATCATTATTTTGTGTATTTAATACATTCCAGCATTGGTCAATTTCGGGTGCTGTAGTATTATCAAAATTTTGCTCATATGGAGCAGAAATAGGTAAGCATGTAGTTAAAAAAGTATATGGGCCAGATAGTATGCTAGTATCGCCCAACTCACAAACTTCTTTAACGTAAAAGTCATAAGCTGTATTGTCGGTTAATCCTTCGTAAGTAATAGAGTCAACAAATGTTATAGTTTGGTGGCTTGTATCTGGGCTGATTCCACTTTGTGTCAAATAAACAATCCATAGTGAATCTGTTGCTACAGAGGACCAATTTAAAGTTGCCATGTCAAATGATATGTTAGAAGTACTAATATTTTGTGGTTGAGGACAACTTGGACAAGACTCTACAGGGCTTGTAAATACTCCTATATTAGGAGCGCCGCCATTGTAGATTTCATAACCAGTTGGATTGGTAATTACAAAGGATACTTCACTATCCCAACTACCACTAGTAAAAGAAAACTCTACAATATCTCCTTCGACTGCAAATATTTCAAATGTTTCAGGACCAGTACCAGTACTTAAAGTAACAGTTTCACTTGTTTCTCCATTTACAATTACATCAATTTCTGCACCATTCCATCCATCACCATAGCTATCACTAAGTTCCAAACTGTAAACACCGCAAACACCCTCTGGTAAAGTGGTGAATTCAATAGGACCTTCAAAAGAATTGGTATCGCCATTTAGACATATATTTCTTACATAAAATTCATAGGTTGTATTTGGACTTAGGCTATCTAACATTAAATAATTAGTATCTAATTCGCTAACAATTGCATTATTAATATCAAAATTTAATGTGTCATATGTAATTAACCAAACAGAATCTGAAAAACCTGGTATCCAGTTGAAAACAGCACTATTTGGAGAAATTTCAGAAACTGTTATATTTTCAACAATTGGGCATGCAGGAAGTGTAGTGAAGGAAACGGGTCCAATTAAAGCATTAGTGTCACCAGTCTGACAAATACTCTTTACAAATAGATCATAAGAAGTATTAGGACTTAAATTTTGAATAATTATTGAATTTGTGTCATACTCAATAAAGTTGCTGCTGTAGACATCAAAACCTGATATATCATATGAAATCAGCCATACTGAATCAGATAGTCCTGCATTCCAGTTAATATCTGCTGTTGTGGGAGTCATATTGGAAGCACTTAGACCACTTAAAATAGGGCAATCTGGGATTTCATTAATTGCGAAATTATCTAATATTATATCATTATCTTCTGTGTCATCAACATTACCTTCAGTAGCCCAAATAGCAAATTGAACTATTCCATTTTCATTTGGCATTGGAATAATAATGTGATCTCCTCCAGTACTTGTAGAGTAGCTATTATCAAAAACAGCAAGAGTATCCCATGAGTTGCCACCATCATTTGAAATAAGCACTTGTACTTCATCATCCGAACCTAGAGTTCCAGAACTGCTACTAGAATATTGAAAAACACCAAAATCAAATTCCACTTGAAATGGGCCTCCATTACTAAAATCATAAAGGGGAGATAGTATCCAGTCACTTTTTTCCGCAAGCCAGAGATTTATTTTAACAGCTCCAGTAGTTGAATTATTGGCAAAGCCATCAACAGTCCAACTACTCGTTCCAATTTCTTGTGGTCCAGTAGATGGATCACCATTATTGGCTTGACTCCAACAATCGTTAGGTGGGAACCCTAACTCAAAATCCTCTAAATTTGGAGGAATAATTTCTCCACAAGCTGTAGAAAATGAAAATGGTCCAGCCCAAGTACTTGAGTCTTCGGCATCACAAAATGATTGTAAATAAACATCGTAAGTTGTAACAGGAGATAAATTATTAATGGAATAGGTATTAGAAGAAGAGGTGTCAATTATTCCAGTTCCTAAATTAAAACCAGTTGTTCCGTACTGTACATTACAATAAACAGAGTTATCTGTAGTCTCCCATGATAAGTCGACAGAACTAGATGTTAAATTAGCAGTGCTAAAAAATGAAGGTGGCATACAGCTAGGTGGTTCACAAGTTGAATTGGAAGTATGAGTTAAAAAAACACCATCTGGTGGATTTCCTCCGTCATAAATTACATTTCCTAGCGGGTCTGTAATCGTAAAACTAATTTCGCTAAGCCAACTACCACCAGTGAACAGAAATTCTAATGAATCTCCAGTATATGTTTCAATTTCTTCTGATCCGCTGCTACCGTCTTCAATTGTCCAAACTTCCTCAGAATTACCATTTATAAAAACCTCAATTGTAGATCCATTCCAGCCATCCCCCCATGAATCCTGCATATCTATTGTGTAATTACATTGTGCTTTATAACAATTACTTATTAACATAAAAATAAAAATATAGATCGTTAACAATTTACGTGAGTGGTTTTGAAACTTCATTTTAGGTTTTTTTTAGTTAAATACATGCTTATATAAAACATACTATTTTATATGAATTTACGAAATAAAAAAAGGGAGTCCAAAGACTCCCTATATAATTTTGTATATAAAGTGTTATTTATTTAACCATTACTGGTTTAGTCGTTCTTCCATTATTAGTTTCAATATTTACTAAATACATACCTTTTTCAAGGTCAGTCAAATTAATATCTATTGTTTTTAAATTAACATTATTAATTGTACGAACAACTTTACCTTGTACACTAATAATATTTATTTTATTGATTTCAGTTGAATTGGATATTATAAACTCTCCGTTATTTGGATTAGGATAAATTTTAACATCACTAATTTCAATTGTGTTAATTCCAACGCATTCTTCAACTGTATTTACTACTTCAACTAAATCACTTCTACAAGCGTCGCTTGGTATTGCTGTCCATGAAATATCGTCGACGTAGTAGTCATTGCCATCTGCTGCATATAGATTACATCCTGCAACTGAAGATCCATTTGGTAATTCAGCAGAACCTTGTGATTCACCGTCAATAAATAACTCCCAAGTGCTTGTCGTTAAATCATTACACTTTAAGCTAACATTGAACCATTGTCCTGCACCTGGATAAGATCCTCCAATAGCTCCATCTCCAAAGTCATAACCACCTTCATTATCGAAGGTCATCTGCATTGCCCATATGGTTCCAATGTTTGCCGAACCTTGAAGGTTGAAGTATGCTGTTGTTGCCACGTATAGATTCATAGAGAATTCAAATGATCCTGAGTTCCAAGTTTCTCCACCAAATATCATTACTGGATCTGGAACATTTGGTTCAGCATTATCTAAGTGTAGTGAATTTGATCCACTGGCTGCTAGACTATCAGAAACAGGTGCATCGTACTGTCCACCGAGTTCACCACCTGGCCAAGTTGCCCAATGTTCTGTATTTGACTCAGCTATGAAATCACCTGCAGTGTAAGATTCAAAATCATCTGAGAATCCTGTAGCTACTGCAGCTTGAGCAAAGTATGATGTTGTAATTGTATCCATCGT
>MDTC01134243.1_pt1 | contig 17309 bp, 9 predicted proteins | sample 811181 | NCBI WGS metagenome assembly MDTC01 (sample SAMN05326644, study PRJNA326480) | marine metagenome | isolation source: seawater | place: Pacific Ocean: North | collected 2011 | reverse complement strand
TTTCCTGTCTCTCGGATTCGAATTTATAGGCGATTGCCCAACGCGGAGATTTTGCGGTGTGTCCGGCTTGTTTCTGCATGGCAAAGGAATCGAGCTTAACCACAGCCCCATCCGTTGGATATTCGTATCCATGCCTCAATTCATCAAGTTCGAGAATGGCCGACCAAGCATCTTTCGCCGAATCAACCCGTTTGAAAAATTCCACCACTGGCATGCCCCATTTCTCCAAATCTTGATGAAAGGAGGTTAGCGATTCGAAATGATCCTCGGGGACACAACCACCCAGACCATAAAGCACAATTTCGAGTTTTCGCTCCATGGCCTCCTTTGGATCGAGAAGTTTAACCGTACCTGAAGCGAGGTTTCTCGGATTCGCATAGAGAGCCAAAGAAGATTTCTCACGGGTTTCGTTAATCCTCAAAAACTCCGAATGGCTCATATAAATCTCGCCTCTGATTTCGATCAAAGAGGGTAGGTTGGGGAAATCGATTGAGCGGGGGAGGGCTTCTATATGTTGAATGTTTTGAGTGATGACATCCCCTTCCACTCCGTTCCCCCGGGTTACCGCAGATCGAAGAAGACCATTTTCATAAGTTAGGGAAACGGCCACTCCGTCAATTTTGGGCTCCACCACATAGGGCAAGGAATCGGCTCCGAAAATTCTTCTTAAACGGGCGTCGAACTCGAGAAACTCGGCTTCGTCATAAGTGTTATCGAGGCTAAGCATCGGCAACATATGACGACGACTCTCAAATTCCTCGAGACGGTCGTCTCCAACCAGAGGGGTAGATTCCCTTGCGGATTCTCCGAGTTCGTCATTCCCTTTTGAAAAAAGGCCCAAGGGATCCAGTTCAACCTGCAGAGCCTCCATCTCCCGCTTGAGCTTGTCATATTCCTGATCGGAAATGGTCGGTTGAGAGAGTTTGTAGTAAAGTCGGTCGTGCTCTGAAATTTGACGACGAAGTTCTTCAAGAGTACGGTGAGCTTTGCTGGAATCCTCTTTTTTCATGCCAAGGACCGAATTGCCTCGGACATTCTCCCCAAAGCTTCCTGCAGAAGATCCCTCGAGCAACCCAAGTTCATGCGAAGAAAACCAGGGGCCCCAAAATCACGACCATCGGACAGACCGACTCCATGGTCCTCGAAAAAAACCTGCGGGCAGGGAACGCGAAGCTCCCGGGCATCGATCCAAAGAAGATAGGTCGCTTCCGGTGAGTAGGGGATCAAACCATCCATAGCATTTAGTTTGGATAAGGCGAATTCGCGGTTTCCCCTAAGATAATCAAGTAGCTGAATCCTCCATTTTTCTCCGTGACGAAACGCGGCTTCGGTCAACGAAAAGCTCATGGCGGGAGGGTCCGGAACAATTCCGGCCATTGCCCGCTTGAACTTCCTTCTCAATTCACCGTTCGAAATAATCGCAAAGGAGCAGCCAAAGCCAGGAAGATTGAAGGTCTTGCTGGGAGCCATAAGGGTGATGGTGCGGTCAGCGATATCCTTACCAAGGGAAGCCATCGGCTGGTGCGTCAAACCCGGCTCAAGCAAAAGATCGCAATGAATTTCATCCGAGCAAAGCACGAGTTCTCGATCGAGAATCCATTGGGCCAACCTTTCGAGTTCGGCTTGTCGGTAAGCCGTGCCCACGGGATTGTGGGGATGGCAAAGCATAAAGAGATCATTGGGAGAGGTTTCCAATTCATTAAGGGCAGCGAAGTCTATAGTAAACCTGCCGTTTTCCAGAATCATGGGAAGTTTTGAGCAAGTCAGCCCGAAATGACCGGGAGCGGTCAGAAAAGGGGGGTAAATCGGAACTTGCGTAATGGCTTGATTGGAATCCTCGAACACTCGGCAACAGACGTTTAGTGCGCAAACCATCCCCGGCAACCAAAGCAACCAGTGTTTTTCCAATTCCCAGGCGTACTGAGTCTTCGATCGTTCGATTACCGCATCCACGAGGGAGCTAGGGCAGACGCCATAACCGTAATTACCGAACTCTCCCGCTTCGGTGGCGACCCGAATGACTTCTTCGGGCGAACGAAAATCCATATCCGCAACCCACAAGGGAAGAATGTCCTTTCCTTCATATTTCCCCCACTTGAGCGAATTTCGCCCGATTCGGTTCGGAATGTCTTCAAACAAATCCATGCCCACCACAACCAATACCCAAAAGCGCTTTGCAATTCAGCGCCAGGAATAAAAATAGTTCAGGGAAAGGTAATCGATTTCATGGTTGAAAGTGTAATCATAATCAATGGCCACGCCGTGCGTTTCGTTGATCCACCAAGTTACCCCCACGCCAACGCTGAAATCGGTATGAGAAAAATCTTTCCACAAGCCAAAGAAACTACCGCCGAGATCCAGGGAAAGAAATTCCGTAAAGGCCACTTCGGTCCCACCAAGAAGAGTCCAACTCATACCGTCGTCCCCTAAAACCATATCGCTTGCATCATTCAAATACCCGACTCCGAGGCCCGCATAGGGATTGAATAGCGCGGCAGCGCTATGTATGTCGTTAAAGTGCAAAACATAATTTAAATCGAGACTCCACAGCGAGCGCTTGGAAGCATTGTCCTCCAAATTGCCGTATTTGAAGGACAGAGCGAAATCGGACGAATCACTCGCAGGACTACTCGCGGACAAGCTCAAACCTTCTCCGCTTAGGTCCGTGACGTCTCCACCTCCGGCCTTAAACAATCCAAAACCAAGAAAATACTCGCTTAGGCGTGACTTGGCGCCAAGGGGCAAGGAAACGCATAAGAGAAAAATGAAAGTTCGGCTGATGATTTTCATAATGTGGGTCGGTCCGTGGTGGTTTCGTTCTTAAATTAGATTGAATACGAAGCTAGGGCAGGTAAAAAGAATTTTCAATCCCCTTCAGCTTGAATCTGAAAATCGGGGATCCTTGAGCGTAGTTCCAAAAAGAAGTGTGGCGAAGAGAATAAAAGCCGCGGAGAGTATGGATACTCCGGAGAAATCCAGATACTGCACCAAGGCATAACCCATGAAAGGGGCGGTCGCTCCTCGAATTCCAGTGAATGACATATGCACTCCCATATATTCGGATTCTCTGCCGGGAGGCGAAATTTTGGTGACCCAAAGATTCCAAGCGAGGCTTGCTCCACCCATTGCGACTCCTGCCAAAGCGGCTCCGAGCGCAACGCCCCAAAAGCCGGGCGCATTGAAATAGACTAGGATCGAGGTAAGCATGAAGAAGTTTATGAAGATTCGAAATCTCATAAAGTGCATGCGGTCAAAGAGCTTTCCCCAAAACAAGCTCCCTATTATCTTAAAAAGGAAAAAAATCCCAACGCCGACAAGGGCAATCTCCGCATTGGATAAGGCAAGACCCTGCTCGTCAGCAAGATATTCGACTCGCAGAGGAAAGGTCATGATGGCTCCAAATCCAAGAATCATCCAAGCAATGAGAATTTTTCCGAATAATGCATCTTCCTTGGGAACGCGCCATAGACTGCCGAGATTATTGAGTACACCGATCTTTTCTCCGGTTCGATGGACCGGAGGCATGAAAAAATGAATGGCCGAGCAGAAAAAAGCGGAAAATGACATGCACCACAGGATCAGGCGGTAATCACTCTCAGGGGTATCCATGTATTTTCCAAAAAGCAGAGAGGTCACGATGCCTCCAATCGTACTCGCCACCAAAGCGCAGGAAACTCGGAATCCACGATCCCTTTTTGAGTATAAGGATGAATACACCCCAATCATGAGACTGGGTACCTGAGACAGGAAAACCTGAGCCATGAGCATGAGAAATGCAAAGGCAAGAACTCCGCTTACCCAGGAGGAGATCAAGATGAAAACACCGCTCATAAGCATGTAGATAGCGCATTTCATAGGCTCCGAAGCCCTTGAGTTACTCCACATGGCAACCAGCAAACTGGTCGCAAGAAGACCGATCGAACCGCCTGCTGCAATCAATCCCTTGCAATAATCAGGAGCATCGAAGTACCGAATGCAAATCAGCAGGACAAAGACGCCGAAACTCGATTCAAGAATGCCGAGAAACAAGCCGCGACTCAGATCAAGACGGAACAAAGGGGCGGAACTTTTCATTTCCACTTGCGGGGAGGTGAGTTCGGAAGCGAAGGTCAGGAGGGGCAGAACTTCACTTCAAATGCCTTCTCCGCGGCCTCATCTCCGATGAGGATGATTTCTCCGTCTTCTGAAAATTGATGTTCGGGAGAGGGAGTTATCACCGTACCCGTATCCCCTTTGATTGCGACAATGCTGCACCCGGTCTTTTCGCGAATCTTACAGTCACTTAACTTGACTCCAACCAAGGATTTTGGGGTCTTTTGACTGAAAACGTCCAGACCCTCCGTAACCATCAGAATTTCGGCGCGGTTCAGCAAATTGAAAATCGTATTCGCTCCCATGTGGTCCTGAGACATCACGAAGTCCGCTCCTGCTCGATGCAGAGGTTCGACGTTCCGGTGAAGAAAGGCTCGGGTAATGATCTGAATGTCAGGCCTCAGCTTCCGGCAATAGATGGTCAGGTAGATATTGCTCTCATCGTTATGACTCGTGATTACCACGGCAGGCGCCTTGTTGATGCCGGCTCGATCCAGGACAGCTTTGTCGGAAGCATCCCCGTGAATGGAATTCTGGACCATACCGGCTTTCCTTTCATCGGACTCGATCACGCGGTACGGAACGTTCATCTCGGACAAGGTCTTGGCCGTCTCCCTGCCCACACGACCGGCTCCGATAATGATGACGGGGGCATTATTGTGAGTGAATCCGCTGAAAGCCTTGTCATACTTGTTGAAGTTGGCTTCCATGCCGGCCATCAGCAGAACCGTATGGTTATTCAGCATCGCATTGGGCTCGGGCAGTTCAAAATGACCACGCTCCCACATACCCACCACGTTCACTCCGTACTCTTCCCTAAGGTTCGCATCCTTCAGCTCTTTTCCCACCAAGGGAGTACCGTGAATCGTGGCTTCGGCGATCAGGACTTCGTCAAACCTACCGATCAAGTGAGTGTTGTTGTCGGTGCAGCTTATTCTGCGAGCCAGAAAGCTTCCCATTTGCTTAGCCGTTCTGATGACGTGATTGGCTCCCGCCAAGGAAAGGATGTCTTCGGAGGTTTCACGATTGCAAGTTCCGACTATGGTCAGATTCGGAGATGCATCCCTTGCCCGAAAGGCGATATTTACGTTTCGAATGTCGTCATCCGTAGCAACCACCATTTCCGCATCCGCAATTCCAGCATTCTCGAAAGTGTCGGATTCGTCCAAGTTGCCGAGCATCACGGGTATGTCCATATCGTGCAGGCGGAGGGCCTCCTTCATCGTTTCAACCACAAGCACGAACGGGTAGCCGAATTGGGTCAATTTATCCATGAGAGCATGACTGATCGAGTCATAGTTTGTGATAATGACGTGCTTTTGTTCCGTTGGTTCGAATTTCCTAGGTACGCGGGCTCCGGTTTGGTACTCCATGAAAGGCTTGTAAAGAAATTCCATGAAGACAAACGGAAGTACGATAAATAGGTAAAAAACCCCCGTGAACATGACCGCCATAGAGAACAACCTTCCGGCATTGCCCGTAAAAACAATATCGCCGTAACCCAAAGTGGACATGGTGGTCAGTACCCAGTAAAGAGCTTCCGGCCAAGGAACGTAGGCATCCCGTTCCACCGACATAAGTTCGCGATAGAAGTGCATGTAGAGACAAACGAAAGCAACCAAGACCAAGGCAAAGCGAAAAAAGCGGGCTAGGTTCTTTCTTTTGTTCCGTTGCTTGTAGACGGAGGGAATGGACTTAATGACTTCTTTCACAATTGATCACTTGAATGTAACTTATAATCACATTGGGGCGAGAATGTTTTGATTCAAGAAAAGAAACTGCGGATCTAATGTTTCTTTCGGGTTGATCGAATCAAAAAGATGCAAGAATAGTTTTGGGTGCAGATCTCATCCTTACTTTTTCTCAGTCTTTGCCTCCAACTCGCAAATCCCACCGTTCAATCCCAGGGTAACTCCCGCACCGTGGAGAACTCTCCGGGATGGCCGAGATTCAATGGTCCGAACGACAATGCGAAATCTCCTGAAAAAAACATTTTGAAGGTATGGAAAAAGGGCGAACCCAAGGTGTTGTGGGAAATACCCAAAGGGGAGGGTTATGCTTCCCCTGCCATCTCCGGAGAAATCCTCGTTCTTTTTCATCGGACAAAGGGGATGGAAAGGATTGAGGGTAGAAATGCCGTAGACGGAACTTCTCTTTGGTCTCACGAATACCCCGTTGAGTACGAGGACCGCTACGGATACTCAAGCGGTCCCAGAGCAAGCCCGGTGATCGATTCCGGATTCGTCTATGCCCATGGCGTGACCGCTTGGCTGACTTGCCTGGAACTTGAAACCGGAAAATTGGTTTGGTCGAGAGATCTTAAGAAGGAGTTCGACGTTCCCGATTATTTTTTTGGCAAAGGGTCCAACCCTTTGGTTTTTCAAAGTCAGGTTATCCTGAATCTTGGCGGGAAGGACAACGCCTGCGTAATCAGCCTCAACGCCAAGGACGGTTCCACTCGATGGATCACCAGAGATCAGTGGGGCGCGAGTTATTCCTCTCCCGTAATCGCAACGATCCAAGGTCAGGAAGTTTGCCTGGTCTTCGCCGGAGGAGAAAGCAGACCTCCGACCGGTGGGTTGCTCGTGATCGATCCCAGACAGGGAAAGACTTTGTCTCGCTTCCCTTGGCGCTCATCCAACTATGAGTCCGCCAATGCAGTGCCTCCCATACCTCTTGGCGGAAATCGGGTCTTTTTGTCCGAGTGTTATGAAAAAGGCGGTGTCATCCTCCAATTCACCGAAGACTTCCGCCCTGAAGTCATTTGGCGGGACTCCGCCATCAACCTGCACTGGATGACGCCCATCGAAACCAAGGGATTCCTGTATGGGGTTTCCGGAAGACACCAACGGGGAGCGGAAGTCTTTTGCCTGAACCTCAAGAGTTTGGAATTGGAATGGAAAGAACCCATTCACTGGATGGATTCCCTAATCGGTCGCGATCTTCGTTTGGAGCTCTTCCGAGCCTCCTTTCTACTTGTGGAAGGTAAATTTCTATGCTTATCCGAACTTGGCTCTCTCGTTTGGGTGGATATGGACGAGCGAGGGTGGAAGGTAATCTCAAAGACGCAATTGTTCTTTGCCCCGGGAACCTGGACTTTGCCCGCATTGCACGGCGGATTGCTTTACGTGATGCAAAACGAGACAGACCGCCAATCCAAGTCGGGCCCACGCTTGATTTGTTACGATGTAAGGAAGTGAATGAGTCCTCATGAACAAGAACTTCTTGCCGAAATCCAGCCGATAGCTGGTTTCAACCATCCTCTGACCTACGGGTATTCGCTGAAATTGGCTCCCCTGATCAAGGTGGGGTCCATCGTACGAATACCTCTGGGCCCACGACGAATCCTTGGGGTTGTCTTTTCTCTGAAACCCAAAGATAAGCCAAATGCCAAGAAACTTAAATTCATCTCCTCCGTGGTGCAGGAAGAGCAGGCTTTGAGCACTGAACTGATACGCCTTGCTCGCTGGATGACTTCCTACTACTCTTCTTCCATGGAATCCGTGCTCGAATGCATGATTCCTTCAGCCATCCGAGATGGCATGCAAGCCAAGACCGAAAGAACCCTCGTCCTCACCGACAAGGGCAAGTCGGCAACGGAAAGTGAACTCCTTCGGGCGCCCAAGCAAAGAGCGCTGCTGCATTACATGCGGAAGGGAAAGAATAAGATTTCTCTGCGTTCTGCCCTAAAGGACCTTCAACTGAGCGAAAGCGCAGCCCAAGGACTAGTCCAAAAAGGCTTTGCCGAAATAGGGGAGATGGTCGTCGAGCGGAGAGCCTACGATGATGAACTGGATGACTTCCATGGCAAGGTTCGCTCCGAAATCACCCTCACAAAAGAACAAAAAAAGGCCGCTGGCGAAATGACAACCGACCTTAGGTCCAAGGATTTCGGGGTAAGACTTTTGCTTGGCGTCACCGGTTCCGGTAAGACGGAGGTATACCTCGAAGCCATGCAGGAAGCCCTGAAAAACGATGGTGGAGTCCTCTTTTTGGTACCGGAAGTTTCGCTTGCTCCTCAAACCGTATCCAGAGTGAGACATTTCTTCGCCGAATCAGGCGAGGAAGTGGTGGTTTGGCATAGCCATCTTTCAGCGGGAGAGCGCTTGGATGCGTGGAGAAACCTGAGTTCCGGTAAAGCCAGAATTGCCGTGGGAGCGCGATCGGCGGTCTTCGCCCCCATACGCAATTTGCGCCTGGTCGTTGTGGATGAAGAGCACGAAAGCGCCTATAAGCAGGAAGATTCCCCCCGTTACCACGGACGAGACGTCGCAGTCTACCGATGCATGCTCAATCGGGCAAGTTGCGTGCTCGGAAGCGCCACGCCCAGCATGGAAACGCTCAGGAACGTCGACAGGAAGAAATATTTGCAAAGTAAATTGAACCACAGAATCGACGGTAGGGAATTGCCACTCGTTCATGTTGTGGATATGCGCAGGGAAGCCCAGAGGGAAAGAACCCCTCCAGTACTTTCGCAACCCTTGGTCGAGTCACTTAGGCAACGGTATTCGGATCGGGAGCAAAGCATTCTTTTTCTTAACCGGAGAGGCTTCAACACGACCATGATCTGCCCTGATTGCGGACATGTGGAACAATGCAAGGACTGCAGTATCGCACTGACTTATCATCGAACCGATGGTTTTCTGAAATGCCATCTCTGCGGATATCGCAAACCTTCTCCCATGGTCTGCCCTTCCTGCCAATCCCTGAACATACGGAAAAAAGGGCACGGAACCCAACGTATCGAAGATTTGGTTTCCTCCTTGATGCCGAAGAGAGCGAAAGTGGTTCGGGTGGATGCGGATATGGCCTATCGGAAAAATGCCCTTCGATCAACCCTGCGGGATTTTAGAAAAGGGAGGATCGACGTCCTCGTTGGCACGCAAATGATCGCCAAGGGTTTGGATTTTCCCAACGTCACGCTCGTGGGAGTGATTGATGCGGACCTTCCGTTGCGCATGGAAGACTTCAGGGCATCGGAGAGAGCCTTCCAGTTGCTTGTTCAAGTCGCAGGAAGGGCTGGGCGAGGAGACCGGGCGGGTGAGGTATACGTTCAGTCCTATGCCCCGCATTCGCCGTCCATACAATTTGCCCGCAAATCAGACCTCCGGGGATTCGTCGAGGAGGAGATGGAAATGCGGAAGGAATTGGGTTATCCGCCATTCAGGAGTCTGATCCGTCATCTTTTTCGAGGAAGGAGCTCGGAGAAGACCGAATTCTACGCCCAGCAGTGGGCAAGAGCCCTGCGGGAAAACCCGATCGAAGGTCTAACCGTTCGCGGACCGGCAGCGGCTCCACTTGAAAAAATGAAAGGACTTTATCGCCATCACTTGTTTTACTTCACCAACGAAGTCACAAGAGTTGTTCGTGAACTTGAGATCAAGCGAAACGCTTTCCCCTTGGATCGAGAGGTGCATGACATTCTGGACGTCGACGCCCAGAACATTCACTAGCGGATCATCCAAAAGTCACGATCTATTTCAGGGGGTTTCGGATGGGAACCCGAGTGGCTACGCCACCGCTATGGTTTCGCACGAGAAGAATGCCCGAACCTGCGGGAACCGTAAAATCGTTCGAAGGAGATCGTCCCGCGCCCATCCGCTTCCAACCGCCCGAATGAATCAGAAGGTTCGGAGCTTCAAGGTAACCGGCTCCAGGATCCGTAATGAGAATGGTCGTGATGGACCCGGCGTTTACCTTTGCTATGCCTTTGCCTCCGCTACCGCCACCGCCAACGAACGAAACCATGCTGTCCGACGTGTAACCCGCTCCACCCGAACCCGTCGACCAAAACGCATTGCCATTATCGATGAAGTCGCAATTCCCGCTTTTGCCTTCCAGTTCGAAGGTATTGGCAGTGCTGTTGCTGACGAGAAAAATTCCATTTGCCGCCGATTCGATGACCAAACCGCTTCCAGACGAAACAACGGTTCCATTTTCATCGACCTGTGACTTGTTGTCATCGGTTTTATATCCGCTTGCTCCTTCAATAGTGACCATGAATCCGTTACGCAGTCCGTGCCCGGGAGAAGTGACCGTAACGTTCGTTCCCAAACTCGGGTTCGACATATGGGTGATGGAACCGTTCGCCAGGGAGATGTCCTGTTGGGAAAGTGACCCCCCGACGCCCGAACCGGCCCGGGCGGTCGCATAAGCTTTCGTCGTAATCCCCATATTGGTTCCATCATGCCAAAAGGTTTCCCACACGCCTTGGTTCAAAATCCTGACGTTGTCGGCGATTTCCTGAGACTCATTGGCCAACCAGCCCGAGAAATTGCTATCACTTACGGTCAGCGACAGCGGAGGGATAAGGTCCGACAGCATAATATCCAAACCGAATGGATTGTTGATCAGCGCTCTTTTGTGAGCCTCGGGAAGCTCTATGAAGGTCCCTTGCGTCCTTACCGTACCCGAAAGAACGAGGTTAAGGGGTTGGGAGGCCCTCCTTGCTATGATCATGGCTTTGTCCGGAGGAATGATCACGTCCCCATAGTCGGAAACGGTATCGGACACAGCTCTCCAGGCCGTGCCGTCATGAAAGTAGGGAACGAAGTCATTGGTGGTTCCATCCTGTCCAACGCTTTTCAAAACGTAGACGTAATCCGCAGAAGAAGAGTTGCCTTCGTTCAGCGAGGTTGAGTCATAACCGAAAAGGCTGCCAAGCGTCCAAGCTTCAAAAATCTCAACCGGGGAATTGGCGGAGAAAATGGAGGATATTGACTCACTCAGGTTATTGTCCACGATCACGTTAGCACCAGAATTCGAGACAATCTTGAAAAACTTTCCCGTATGATTGGAATCGAGATCGGCAACTCTTAGGTAATGAGGGCCACCTTCAATTAGAACTTTCGGAGAAAACGCATACCCCTTCCCACCATTGAGAACACTGATTGAGGTAATTTGGTCGGCGCCTCCGAGAGTTGCCTCCACTTGAGCGACCTCATAATTAACTCCGGATTGGTTCCCTTCCGTCGGTAAATCTATGGTGATCTCAGGAGCCACTTGGTAAGCAAGGCCTGCATAATCGATCGTGAGAGAGGATACGGTCTGATTTCCATCCGCGTCCAAATTCGCGGTGGCGCGAGCTTTTCTGCAAGCGAGCATACCTGGCTTGAAGGGATTGGAAAGAGTGGTGGGATCGAGCAAATCCGGAACCCTTGAAAAGGAGATATTATTATCCGACACGGAATCAACCAAACCACGAAACACCGCTTGCCCCTTGAGACTTGGAGATATGATTCTGTAATAGGGGGAGTCCGTCGAACCAGCGGGCAATGCGATGGAAATGGATCCTGCGAAATCCCCGGTATTGCTGTCCGAAGCGAAACCGCAAACCGAAGTAAGAAGCAGACAGAGCATGCGGAAATGCAAACGAGCTTGGGCTATTGAATCCATGGATCTTATAATCAAATATGCGACGAAAAAGAAGTAAAAGCAAAACGAAAGTTTACTCAACCCGTCCCTCGAATGCGATCTTGCTGAGCAAGAAGTTGCACCTAAGATAAGACCGATGTCTAAGTTTAGTCCAAAGCGACGCATAAGCTCGACTGCAGCTCTTTGCCTTCTGGTTTGCCCCCCAAGTCAATCAGAACCCAAGGAGGTCGGTCAGGATCAGACCGCATTCACGAGCTTCCGGAATTACAAAGATCACATTGAGGCGGGAGGCATTCCTGCCTACTATGGGCAGACGGACCGAGAACGCCTGATCGAACTACTGAGCTTCCTAAGGATACCCAGTTCCTCACAACTCCTCGTATTCTCAACAACCAGTTTGCAACTGAGTAAGATAAGTCCCGGCAATCCTCGGGCAATCTATTTTAACGACAACCTCTACCTCGGCTACGTTCCGGGCGGTCAGATCGAAGTGATCGAAGTTGATAAGGAAGAGGGGATTCTGCCATACATCTTTTCGCTTCCTCCATCCAGGTCCGCATCTCACCCTCAAATTCTTCAGTCGGATCGTTGCATGCGATGCCATGACTCGGACAAAACCGGCTTTGTCCCCGGCCTCTTGCTTGAATCGGTCGTCCCTCAAAAGGGGGGCGGCACCTTGGACCGATTAATTACAAATTCCGTGGGTCATCAAATTCCATACGAAAATCGCTTCGGGGGTTGGTTTCTTACCGGCAGCAATCAATATCCGGGCAGTTGGGCAAACTCTCTGGGAAGCTTCGTCCGGGGCAAACTCCGTCGCGATGAGATTTCACCCAATCATGCGTATTTGAAGCACAACTACCCTCAAGCTAAGAGTGAGGCCGTCGCTCACGCTATCCTATCTCATCAAATTGGCTTTACCAACCAGTGCATTCGCCTCGGTTTCCTCCATGAGGATGGAGATGAAAAAAGCTTCGAACAAGCACTCGAAAACCTGATCGGCTACACTCTTTTTGTGGATGAAGCCAACTTGCCCACTCCTCTTAGACTCGATACTCAATTTGCCAAAGAATTCGAAGCTTCCTTTCCCAAATCTCCTCCCCAATACAATCTCAAAACACTGAACCTGCGCAACCGACTGTTTGAAATCAGATGCTCTTATATGCTGCTGAGCAAGGCCTTTCAAAACCTTCCCTCCGCATTGAAGCAAAAATTCTTTGCTCGCTTACGACAAATCCTCCTTGATCCGGGCAACAACCTGTCGGAAGTGGAAAGAAAGCGAATTCATGAAGCGCTCAACTTTCACCTTCCGCTTTATCGTAAAATGAAAAAGGCGCCCTAACGGACGCCTTTTTTCAAAAGACAAAAGTACGAATTAATTCTCAATCGGGGCGCCTGATTTCTTCCACCCGGAAATACCGGCCGACAAATGCTTAACGTTCTTGAAGCCGAGCTTGGCTGCCGCATCCGCTCCACGCCTGTAGGCTCCGCATCCCGGACCTCCGCAATAGGCTACGACCAACTGATTCTTATCCTTGGGAAGAAGTTTGCCCAAATTCTTACCTTGTGAGGAAAAGTCAATGGCAGTTGGAATATGCCCGCGCTTGAAGGACTTGGCTCCATTCACGTCAATCACAGTGACCTTGCCGTCCTTGATGGCTTTCTGGAGTTCTTTCACACTGATATCGGGATACTCACCGGCATACAAAAAGGAACCCAGCGAACAGAGTAAAAACAGAGATAATAACTTCTTCATAGTAGTAGGGGTTAATGGTTTCGTAATATCCAATTTGAAGGAATCCCTAAAATCATCAACTTGAAAATGATCAATGCAAGGGTTTTGTTCTTCCAACCCTATGGCCCAGATCAAGGCAAAGCCACTCGCAGGCGCAGAAACCTTCGATTTCCGGGGGAAAGAACGGAGTCCGAAACCCAAGTTTCTCGCTGCATATCCCCTCCCAAGTCAACGGATTTCTCCAAGCTCAGTCCCTGCGTCGACCAAGTTTGCAGATCCGTACTTTGTTCGACAATATAGAGAAATTGCTCCCCTGTGGTCAGAAGCGGATTCTTGTATCTAATGAAGGAGAGCCTTTGCTTCTGGTCACTTGGTTGTTTGATAATCTGAAGGGGAAGGTGTTGTCGGTCATCGGGTCCCAGTGAATCCAAACCCAAAGCTCTCTCAAATAAATTACTGTACCCATCACTATCCGAGTCACTGTAATCCTCATCAAAAACCCTTGCGGCCAGAATCGGATCGAGGAATGGATCGCTTACTGCCAGACGAGCCAAAAACTTACCTCGAGTCTGACTGTATCGAACGTCATTTCTTCTGAAATTTCTCCAGGCTTGCTTGGATGGTCTGATCACCGTGATTGTTTTCTGAACAGTTTCCGCGGATACGAAAAACTCACTTTCCGGAACGTCAAAACTCAGTACCACCGTACCTTCCGCTTTCGGAATGATGCGACTGCCCCGGTAAACCGAAACGATGGATGAATTCGAACTGGTTATCTGCAGAGGTTCGCCATTGGTGGAATAGGCTCCCTGAACCACTAAGGGACGGTGACCATATGGCATTTCGGGCAATTGCCCATGAGCCGCGTAATCAGGAAAGATGATTACCGGTCTTTGCTTGGGGGAAACCTCGAAGGTTCTTGTCACCGGAAGGGCCGGCTTGACGTAAGCGCTTCCGCTCTGAGCGGCGGTGATGGTCACGTTGCCCTCCGTGCCGTCCAAGGTCACCACACCATTGGAATCAACCGAGGCAGGTCCGCTGATCACACTGAACTTAACCGGCAAACGATACACCCGATGATGAATACCCGTCGAAGTGGCATTGGCCTCAAGTTGGAAAGGCGGATCGTCTCTGACCTTGATTGGGATTTCAGCGAATTCGATGAGTTGGTCATCTTTCACCACTGGGTGAATGATTCTCAACACTTGATGCTTGGGTAGAGCGGGGTGATAACGCGAGTCTCCACCCTGAATTGCCGTGATGGTGACTTCTCCCACTCCAACGATGGAAAGCAAATTACCGGAAATCGCAGCGATTGAAGGATCGCTGGAAATGAAGCTTACGGGCAATCCGGAAGTCGAATAGGCCAGAAGTTCGAAATCCGCATCGCCCAGAGCTTTTACGGGCAACCTCCATTCCGTGACGTTGTTTTCGGTAACTTCCGTAAGTCCTCCCCATATGATTTCCTGGGCTCCGCCAAAGGAAGGAGGATCAACGCGATAGGGATGGAGATTGGGAAGTTGTCCATTCAATCCCCATTTATGAGCCAAGTATCCTTCGATCTTTTGACGGTTCACCAAATTGACCTCCTTGTCGAAAACCAAAACTTCGGCAATCTGCCCATCGAAACTTTCACCCACCTTGTCAATTGCAAGAGCGCCGTTCTGGTGAGCTTGCAAACCAACCAATCGTCCATCGATCCAAAGAGCCTGTGAATTCGGAAGCACCCGAAAGGTGCTGATGCTCCAATTCGAGCTGGGAGTTTCGGAAACGATCTTAACGTTACCCGAAGCGTGCTCAAGAGTAACAAACCCATCGTTGGTGGTCGTCTGAATGTCACCCCCAAGCACCCTCGAAGTTCCTATGGAAGTTTGTTTGTGAACGAGAAAGACAAAGGAAGGAGACTGAACCGCGTTCTGCAGGTTGAAAATTTCGCTGAAGTTGGAATCGAAAGACAAAATGGGCTTTGCATTCAAGGCGGCTGGAGTCCAGCGGGGCATCTGGTTTAGCGCCGCCTGAATCGGATGATTGGTGTTGCCGGATTTATCGACCCACATGCTCACCCGGTCACCATTGATGAAATCAAAGCTTTCGTCCGGGGATTGATCTCCGTTCACGTCGGTTGCATCAAACCATAATTTCAATCCTGGAGCGGAATCGGAGAAGAGGTTTCCGTAGGTGATGGTGAAACTTTGGTTGACGTCCAAAGCGGGCAGATAGCGTTCGTCACCCGGTTGAACCGCGGTAATGGTCACGGGACCGGCTCCCTTGACGTATACGTAATCGCCCGCTACGGTCGCCAAGGATGGATTGGACGTAAGATAGGACACCGGCAAACCGGAACTCGCAACTGCGTTCAGCCTGAAAGGGAAATCCCCGACCGCATGATCCGCGATGGATGGGAAGGTGACCTGCTGCGGAACTTTGACTACCGTGATGTAGTTTTCCACGGGAAGAGCGGTCGCGTAACTCGAGTCACCGGCTTGCCGTGCAGTGATTTTAGCCTGTCCGGCTCCAATGATTCTAAGTCGATCGAAGTCTCCGCCTCCATCACCGTAGATCAGTTCCGAATCAACCATAGACAATGGAACGTCATAGAGACGAAGATCGTCCAGCATCCCATTAAATGAACGCAAAGCCAAAGCAGAGTATCCCGAGGCGCCCATTTGCATGCTCGAAAATCTCTGAGAAATGGGAGTTCCAGTGAAAATGACTGAAGCGTTTCGATCCAAAAGTTGTCCGTTCCGATACAAACTCAAGGTCGAATTGTCTTCGTTGTAACTCAGGCAAAATTGGCTCCAGACTTGGTTTTGCAAAGCCGATCCGTTGCTTTCCAAAACCAATTTTTCATTCGACCCATCCGGATACAAGAAGACCCGGAGCGATCCATTTCCATCCGCCTTCTCCAACCTGAAAAGGTTCATTGTGGAAATGCCTTCCTTGGAAAGCAAAACCGAAGCATTGGCTTCCACGCTTTCCGGTCTGATCCAGAAACTGAGAGAGAAATTGCCATCGAACTGAACGCTTCCCAAATCCGCCCGACCACCCGGATGTCCCAGTTTCAAGCCATTGCCAAAAAGTCCAGGTTGCCAAACCTTCCCAGATCCAACGGAAGGCAGTCCGACCAAAGTTCCGCTGTAGGACTCTTTCTCGTCCTTGACTCCGTTGTACAGTTCCTCATTCAATTTCCAGTATGCTCCAAGGGCATCGTCCCGGGTAACGAGAATTCGGGCAATCAAGGGATCATCCACTTCATAGCTGATCGGCAACCCGGTCAAATTACCATCCGTCCTGATCGAGTAACCGGTCAAAGTGAGAGCATCCGTCGTCGCATTGACTTCGGTCAGATTCTGATCGAAGACAATGTCCTGTTCCAATTTGTCGGAAACGGTCAATTTCCCGGAGAGGTAGGAAAAGAGATACCTCGGTGAAACCGCCCCGGATGCGTTCAAGTCATACACTCCTTCAGGCGTAGGATAGAGAGCCGAACCATTGGCGACCGGCGATACCACGGTAACGTTAAAATCCGACTGATTGTCGTCCGCAACCAGCCCATCGATCACATAGGTGAAGAACGGGTTCGGTTGATCGGAACTCCTGAACTGATCCTGAACGCGGACCGTGGCCTCTTTGGCCATTACTTGAAAGTTAAGTACAATCGCTTCGGCAGGGAGCCAGTTGGAGTTTCCGGGCTGCGATGCCTTGAGTCTCACAAAACCCGGATCCTTGATCAAAAGAGTCGTTCCGTTCAGGTCCACGGATTGGTTGCCTTCGAGAATCTCTAGCGATACGGGCAAGCCGGAAGTTGCAGTGAGATTAAGATCGACGGGAGGATCCCCATAGACCAGCAAACCGGGATCTTCGTTCAATTGAATACTTTGCCTTCCCGGGTTGACCGTAAGTTCGATCGTTTCATTGTCTTCTCCTGAAAGATTTCGGGCAGTAACGGTTACGGAGAAGTTACCGGTTGCATTTGCCTCTCCGAAAATCAAACCGTTAATCGGGTCGATTTCCAGACCTGGGGGCAACCCGGTCGCATTAAATTCGGTAGGACCTTTTATGGTTTCAATCGCATAGGAATATTCCTCTCCGAAATAGGTGATCAAAG
>MDTC01125271.1_pt1 | contig 17312 bp, 11 predicted proteins | sample 811181 | NCBI WGS metagenome assembly MDTC01 (sample SAMN05326644, study PRJNA326480) | marine metagenome | isolation source: seawater | place: Pacific Ocean: North | collected 2011 | reverse complement strand
TTTTCATGATGCGTTCAAAATTAAAAATGAATACAAACCAACAGCTAGTATTTCGAAAGAAGATTATTTATTGCGTTTTAACCTTATGAAAGAAGAAAACGAAGAATATCTTCAAGCTGCTAAGTCAAGTGATCTAGTTGAAATTGCTGATGCTATTGGAGATATGTTGTATATACTCTGCGGAACAATGCTTAAGCATGGTTTACAAGAAAAAATGGAGTCTATATTCTTAGAAATACAAAGAAGTAATATGAGTAAATTGGATAAAGATGGTAAGCCTATTTACAGAAAAGATGGTAAAGTTATGAAGTCAGAAATGTACTTTAAGCCAGATATCAAAAAGATAATTGAAACTTAAAACCCTATTTTATTTTCATTTGATTGCATTTCTTTTTTTAAGGATATCATCTCAAGACATGATATTGCACATTCAACGCCTTTGTTTCCATGTTTCCCTCCCGATCTGTCTATAGATTGTTGCTTATTTTGATCAGTTAAAACGCAAAATATTACAGGCTTATTATATCTGAGCCCGGTACTCATAATACCATTAGTGGTTCCCTGACAAACATAATCAAAATGTTTTGTCTCTCCCTGTATAACACATCCAATACATATTACGCCATCAACATTACCTTTTTCTAGTAAAAATTGCGCCCCAAGAGGAAGTTCAAATGTTCCGGGAACATAATGAGTTTGTATGTTATCGTCTAATATTCCGGATTTTATTAGTGCATCCAAAGCACCTTTTTCTAATCTTTCTGTAATTAGGTTGTTCCATCTAGAAACTACTAATCCAATTTTAATTTTTTCAGGATTAGATAAATTAAAACTTTCAGTTTTAGATAAATTATTGCCTTTTGTGGCCATTATTTTATGTTATCTGTTTCAAATTTATAAACTGGTTCTCCAAGTTTTAACGATTCCATATATTTTTCAGCATTTACAGAAAGTTCAGAGTTTGGGTAGCTGTTGTAAAGCAATTTGTAGGTTCTAATTGCTTCATCGTAATCTCCTTGGGCTTCTAGGCAAAATGCTGCCTTCATCATGTAAATAGGAGAGGTTAGATCATTATCTTTTCTTTTATATGCGTTTAAATAGTAATTTAATGCATCTGAAACAGCACCAAGCTGTAAATATGCATCACCAATTGCACCAATTGCTATTGTGGATAAAAGTTCATCATCAAAATCAACACCTTTTAATGTTTGGATAGCATTTTCATATTCTCTGTTATTAAGGTATGAAATTCCTAAATTATAAGTTGCAACTTGACCACCTTTATAACCACTGTATTTTTCGCTTATTTGCTTAAATCCACTGAAAAATCCAAGTGAATCACCATCTATTGCAACTGACCAATTTTGTTTATCAAATGCCATTGATTCAGCTTGCCATATCTTTTCAATGGATTCCTCTTCGTTCGGTGTTACAATCATATCGATATAAACAAACTTGTAGCCTAAAAAACCAATGACTAATACAGCTAAAGCTGTGATAATTCCAATGGATAAAGATTTATTTTTTAAATAAAATTGATATAAATCTTCACCCAATATGGATTCTAGATCTACACTTTTACTTGAATCATTTTCTATTGAAAGCTCATCAGTAGCTTCCTTGTTTTCTTTTGTTTGTGTCTCTTCTGCCATTAATAATAAATTATAATGAATCTTTAATAATTATTTTAGTTTGCAAAAATAGTTTTTTTTATAAATTACAAGACATTCTTATATATCGTATTTTTATCATGTACTTAAAATCTTTGTCATTAGTTAATTTTAAAAATATTTTTCAGGTTGATATTAGTCTATCAGAGCGAGTTAATTGTTTTATTGGAAATAATGGTCAGGGGAAAACTAATCTTCTAGATGCAATTTATCACCTAAGTTACACTAAAAGCTTTTTTAATTCTATGGATAGCCAAAATATTATGTTTGATCATCCATTTTATGTTATTCAAGGTAATGCATCAGTACATAATGTTGATTTTTCACTTTATTGCGGACTTAAAAGAGGAGATAAAAAGGTATTTCGTAAGAACAAAAAAGTATACAAAAAGCTAGCTGATCATATTGGAAATTTTCCAGTTGTTATGATAACACCATATGATATTAACTTAATTTTAGAAGGTGGTGATACCAGAAGGAAGTTTTTAGATTCCATAATAGCTCAATTCGATAAAGGTTATTTGCAATATTTGATTCAATACAACAAATTACTTAAGCAAAGAAATGCACTTTTAAAAATTCAAAACAATATTGTCTCTAACGAATTAATGCAAGTCTATGAAATGCAGATGGAAGAGAAAGCAAATTTCATTTTTGAAAAAAGAAACATTTTTGTAAATGATTTCATTCCTTTATTTAATAGATTCTACAAGGATATTTCTTCAAATAATGAAAGTGTTGGGCTAGATTATATTTCTGCACTAAAAGATTCATCAATGAAAAATATATTTGATTCAAATAGAAGTAAAGACTTATTACTAAAATATACATCTCAAGGCATTCATAGGGACGATCTTTCTTTTACTATTGCCGAACACCCACTTAAAAAATTTGGATCGCAGGGCCAACAAAAAACATTTCTGATTGCACTAAAGCTAGCAATGTTTGAATATATTAAGACAAAGAAAGAGGTAAATCCAATACTTCTTTTAGATGATATTTTTGATAAATTGGACGACCATAGAGTAGGTTATATATTAAACCTTATTGAACAAAACAAGTTGGGGCAAACTTTTATCACAGATACTAGTATCAAAAAAATACCTGACATATTAAATAACTTAAATGTTAATCATAATAGCTTTGTTATTGAAAATGGAAAAGCAGACATACTGAAATGAAAAAAAGAAACCAAAAAGAAGAAAAGTTATCAGAAGTTGTTGATAAATATATTTCAGATGTAGGCTTGAAAAATAGATTTTTACAGCAAGAAGTTATTTCAATTTTTAACAAGAAAATGGGGCCTTTTCTATTGAAAAAAGTTAGTACTATCTACGTGAAAGATAAGAAGTTATTTTTGAAGTTAACTAGTGCACCATTTAAGGAGGAAATTAGAATGCAAAAAACTAATTTGATTAGCCAGATTAATTTTGATTTAGATAAAGATTATTTAATCGACGTTGTTTTGTTATAAATACGCTAAATGATTAGAATCTTTTTATTAAATCAAGGGGTAATCAAATTCTTAACTGTCACCTCTTTCTTTATAATGCTTGCATCGGTTATTTGGGGTATTGATAAAGGGTTTGATATCTCCGATGAAGGCTACTATCTACTTGGATATCAGTCAAAACAAGATTTAGGTTTTTCAACTACAGGATTTCATCAATTGATTAAAGGTTTGTTTTCCTTTATGAGTCTAAATGTTATTAATGTTAGAATATTAAGACTATTATTTTGTTTGGTAAGTACTTTATTTCTTGGGTTAGGTGTAAGATATTATTTAGATAAAAAATATGACTTACTAAACATATTTTGTTTCCTAGGAATAGGAACTTTATTTTCTTATTGTTTTGGACCTCAAAGTTTGTCTTACAATTCGCTAGTAGGTTTCTTTTCAGTCATGATTTTTAGTTTTTTTTTAATTGGATTAAATTCCAAGAATTATGTACGAAAATTTAGTTTCGTTCTAGTTGGAGTTTTTTTGACTTTTACACTCATAGTAAAATTTCCTCCTTTTATTATATACATATTGATATTAACTAGCCTATTAATTTTTTGTAATTCTTACGCTATTAAAACTAAATTAAATATTGGTTTGTTCATATTTATTGGTCTCACTCTAGGTTTATCAATTTTCTCATTTTTTTGTATGTCTATTTATGATTTTACTAGTAAATTTTTTTTAGGGATTAGCTATTTAAAATCCATTAGTTCAGGTCATAATATCCAAGATACATTTACAAGAATTAACGAAATATTAAAGTTGTTTATTGCTTTTTCTATTGCTTCTGCTTTAATCTATTTTATATGTAAATTTATTAAAAGACTAATCCCAAAACCTACAGAGGATTACATTCAATTGATATTGTTTTCATTGGTTGTGGTTTTGTTACAATATTTCCATTTCATTGATTTAAATTATAATGGAATCAGTATAATAATCTTCATGACTGTATTTTTCCTGATTACTTTTTCAAATAAGTTATTCGTAGAAAGAAAAAAACATTCTGATTTAACAGTAATTTTAATTATATGTTTTATTCTCCCCTTTATAGGAAGTCTAGGAACTAATAATTCCTTTTTATTCAATAGTGGTTTTATGATTTCATTATGGTTTTCTGCAGTTACAATAATAATTGATAAAGCTGATCAAGGAAATGTAACTTTTAATTTTGTTTACATCCTATTGATATTTGCATGTTCATTTCTATTTGTACAAAATTATTTTCAAAATCCTTACAGAATAACGAAACTTCACACTCAAACAGAGAAAATTAAAGGTGAAATCGTAAAATTAGATAAAGACTCAAAGTTATTTGTAACAGAAATTGATTCTATATTAGTAAGTAATGGTTTTAAGAAGGGAGATCCAATAATTGGGCTTTATAAAATACCTGGTTTAGTTTATCTTTTAAATGGAATTTCACCAGGTGGCATAGGTTCTCTTTGGGATAACAGAAGAAATAAGCTGTTTTTAAATGAACTTGAAATATCAACTATGGATTATTCAAAGTCTTATTTTATTATTGGGGATAAATTAAATGATTCTTTAATTATTGGACTTAATGAACTTAATTTAAAATTTCCAGAAGAATTTATCAATATTGGTAGTGTTAAATCAAAAAATATTTATCACAGTAAATATAATTACAACATTTACGCACACATTAGTAAGGCAAACAATTCAAATGACATTCTTTATAAACTACATAAAGCCTATGATTTACTTAAAAAAAGAGAATTTGAAGAATCTATAATTTTATATGAAAATATAATTTTGTTAGATTCAAATAATACAACAGCTTTGAATAACATTGGTTATGCATTTATGCAATTAAAAAAATACAATAAAGCCATAAAATTCTTTGAAAATTCAATCAAAATAAAATCAGATTATCAGTTGGCTATTAATAACCTTAAATGGGCTAAGAGTATGCTTAGGGAGGAATAAAGAAATTATTTTTAAGTGTTATAATTATCCAAGTCCGACATCTAGGCTCATCATCACTATAAAGCCTAAAATAAGGCCCATTGTTGCTAAATCTGTATGTCCACCTTTTTGACTCTCAGGAATAACTTCTTCCACCACTATAAATATCATTGCACCCGCTGCAAATGCTAAGGCATATGGTAGTATTGGAAGAACCTGCAATACAATTGCAGCTCCAATGACTGCAAATATTGGTTCAACAATTGCAGATAATTGGCCCCACTGCCAAGATCTAAATTTACTTAGTCCCTGCCTGCGTAGTGGCATAGATACTGCGAAACCCTCAGGGAAATTTTGTATTCCTATTCCTATTGCTAATGCGACTGCTGATCCCAGTGTAAATATTGAAACACTTGTGCCGGAAATTAGTTCTGGTGATGCTATTGCACCAAATGCAACACCTACTGCTAATCCTTCCGGAATATTGTGAAGAGCTATAGCAAGCACTAATAGAATTGTTTTTTGCCAGTTTGTATTCATACCTTCCGCCTTATTTTTTTTCTCAAATAAATGTAAATGAGGAATAATCTTATCAAGAGCGTACAGAAATAAAGCACCTAGAAAAAACCCTATTGTCGGAACAAGCCAAGAAGGCATGTTAGTTTGACCTAATTCTTTTTGCATTTCAACATACTGAATTGATGGCGCTAGTAATGACCAAAAACTTGCTGCTATCATTACACCACCAGTAAATCCGAGTGACATGTCAAGAAATTTCCTATTTGAGCTACTAAAAAAAAATACAAGTCCTGATCCAATTGATGTAACAACCCATGTAAATATACCAGCTAGAAGTGCCTGGATTATTGGATTTTGATCTATAAACCATATTTTAATTGTATCAATCATATATTTCTAAAAGAAGATTTTTACATATTTTTTCTGAAACTGTGATTTTTTTGTTTTTAATATTTATTATAAATGATCTATCAAAATCAATTATTTTTTCAACTTTAACAATATCACCTAAATTTATTTTTATATCGTCTAAATAATTAAGTAGGCTAGGAGTTGCTTTTTTAACCCCTTTGATGATGCCTGTTTCATTTTCAACAAAGTCAATTAGAAGTTTTTGGTTTAGTTTTTCAATACTTCCATTTTTAGCCGGTATTGGATCACCGTGAGGATCATATTTTGGGAAATCTAAAAATTCATCTAATTTATCAATTAGTTCTTCCGAATTAATGTGTTCTAATTGTTCAGCAATTGAATGAACGCTAGCCCAACTGAACCCAAGTTTGTCGACTAAAAAAGATTCCCAAAGTCTATGTTTACGTATGATTTTTAGTGCAATGAGTTTGCCTTTTTTTGTCAAAGAAGTTCCCTTGTATTTTTGATAGTTTATATATTTTTTCTCTGCTAGCTTTTTAAGCATGTCACTAACACTTGATGGCTTCATATTCAAATAGCTTGCCAAAGAATTTGTAGAAACAGAAAGGTTTTCTGCCTCTAAGTGATAAACAGCTTTAAGGTAATCTTCTTCAGATTGTGAATTCATTTTGGTAAAGGTAAATTATTTTTTAGTTATGACTAAATTTCTAATTACAAATTACTGTAATAGAAGTTTTAATTTTTAATAATCTTTTGTTCCAATGATTCACCATCAATATTTATTTTTGCAATGTATACTCCATCAGGAAGGAAATTAATATTAATATTTTCATCATTTTTTTGACTTATAAGTTTTCTTCCTGCTAGATCATAAATTTCAATTTCAAATATTTTGTAACTTCTTTTCGATGCAATTTTTAAAATCCCATTTGTAGGATTTGGGTAAAGAAAAATTTTTTCTATGTTAAATGTTTCAGGTAAATCTGTGATAAAATCAAAACTTATCCAATTTAAGTTGAATTGTGGTTCTTTAATTAAAACTCTCATGTGATAACTTCCAGTATCCAACCATACAATAGTATTTCCAGTAGTAGTTGTCCAGTTTTGCCAACCACCAGTAGAATTAAAATCTACATCTTGTAGTACTGATACATTTCCAAGATCATCAATAAGCTGTAATTCTAATCCTCCGTTATGTCCATCAGATGCATTTCGGTAATCAATTTTGAAACTACCAGAAGGGTTAACATTAACGTAATAGTCTGCATAGTCACCCACATCTAGGTATCCTATATTTTCACCACCTCCAATATCTGTGCAACCTTCTGTAGAAACTCCAGAGTTACTAAAGAAGTTTTCTGCCTGAATAGTTCCCGGTATGCAATTGGAAAAACAAATTAAGTTATTGATTACTTCTTCATTACTAAAATTTGAAAGAATTGTTCCATCTTGTGCTGTTATATTGTTGCCATTGTAAGATATCCCTATTTCAGTATCTGTACCAGTTGAGTTAGAAAAACCTTGAATGGGGTGGTAAAGTTTTATATTTATAATTTGTGGGTTATCTTCATTTACACTCAAACTTTGAATACTTGTGGTGTTATCAGAATTTATGTGAACTGTAAAATGATTATTGGGATTTGCCACAACATTTGAAGGAATAGTATTTATAGGCTTATTAAGTAATAATTCAATATTTTTTGAGTTAGTTGTATATGCATTTAAATAATTCGCATTTACCGATGAAACGCTTCCTTTTTCAATAATTTCGAAAGAATTTACATTTACTTCGCCGTCATCGCAATAAAGTCGTAATTTTTGAGTGCCTCCCTCAATTATAACATCACTGAATGTTAATGTTTGCCAAACACTCCAATTGTTATTATTTTGAGCATTTTTAGATGATGAAATATATCTATCTTCAATAGCAAAATGTAATTTACTGTTTTCATTTGCAGTAGCATATCTAAGCTTTATGTCATATGCAGCATCGTTTTCTGAATTTATTGTGTATTGTAGCCATTCATCAGATTCAAACCAGCCAACATGATATCCATTGTGAAATAAATAAATGTCATTGCATTCACTTATATCTACTCCATCATTTCTATACATCCAACCATTATTCCACGCAGTGTACACACCAGTTGATATGTGAAAATCAGAAACAACCTTATCTTCATATGCTTCGCCAACAACACCCATGTCAAAATCAGTAGTAAATATTCTGGCTGGTATATTAACAATTGAATCAAAAGGAATCGTTTGGTTAGAGTTGACTTGCCTGAACATTGCATCAATTACATCCTTTTGATACTTACAATTTTCTAACTTTAAGTCTTCAGTTAATTGGTATAAAGTATTGATTACACTTTCTGATGATGGTTGATCAGCGTTTCCCTCCCAATAGTTTAATAAATTTTGGTATTCATTGGATTTTGTTACTGAAAGAGGACATGAAATTGACTCTATTTTTTTTAGTGGCCACCATGCCCAGCCTAATTCAAAGTCTTCAAAGAGTCTAATTGCATTTCTAAACCATGTATTTGAGTTTTCTCCAGATTCTCCAAACCAGATAGGAACATTGTAGGTGTTCCTTATATCTAACACCCATTGTATATCAGCTTGAAAATTTTTTGACCAATACTTGTGTGGACTATAAACCATATTATCGTCCCAAGGCGGTGTTAGACCGCTAAAGTCGTTTGCATACCAGTTACCTTCAATAAATAGAATGTGATTTGTATCTACTAACCTAACACTGTCAGTGAGAGCCACATAAAAGTTTCTTAGAACATTTGTTCCCAGATTCCAGTTGGTTTCATTGAGAAAATCGTATCCTGCGATTACAGGTTCATTAGCATAATGTTCCGCAATTCTCTTCCAAAGTGCAATTGTCTTATTTTGATTTTCTTCACTTTCCCATAAAGATGGAAAGTTGGGATTGTAGTCACTTATACCTGAGTTTCCTCCTTGACCACCAGGAGCGGCATGTAAATCTAATATAATGTACATATTATTTTGTTTACACCAAGAAACTAGACTATCTGTCATTTCAAACCCTTTATCAAGCCAAGTGTTTTGTCCAACTATTGCTTCATCTTGAATTGGAAGGGTAAATAAATTATAGTGCATTGGTAGTCGAATAGCATTAAATCCCCAAGATGCTAATGAATCAACGTCAATTTTTCTGCAATGGTTTGCATACCAGTTTTCATAAAATATATCAGTTTCTTCTGTACCTATTAATTCTTCAATTTTTTCTCTTATTTCATATTGAGCATCAGCAAAACTAGCAGTTTGTAACATGTATCCTTCCTGTAACATCCAACCTCCGAGATTCATTGTTCTTAATATAATCGTATCTCCGTTTTCATTTACAATTGCTTTACCATTAGTACTTAAAAAACTTTGTGATAAAATTAAATTACAGGATAATATTTGGATTAAGAATAAAAAAGGTTTCATATTTTTTAGTAACATTCGTTCTGGATAATTACTCCACCAGAGTTATTTACTTCGTCTCCAGGTATTGGTAATAATTCACTACAACCAACTGTAAAATTATTTTTACCATAATCACTGCCGTTATCATTGAAATTCTTAAATACTTTTCCAGCATCTCCCCATCTAACTAAATCATGAAAACGATCATGCTCTAAACCAAGTTCTACTCTTCTTTCATGATAAATACTTGCTCTTAAAGGTTCGTGATTTAAAAGACTTGTTTCTTTGTAAGTGGAAATTACAGCCGCATTTTCATCGTAATTATTTAAACCTGCACGTGTTCTAACCATGTTAAGTGATTCTACAGCACTTTCAGTATCACCAATTTCCATACATGCCTCTGCATGCATTAAAAGTATATCTGCATATCTTATAAAAATATAATCTAAATTACTATTGCAGTCCACTGTAATAGGTCGTTCACTATCTGGAATTAAATATTTTTGACACAAATATCCAGTTTGTGGGTTCCAACTACCTCCATTAAAATCGTGAGGAACGTCTGAGAAAGTATTTGGAATTACTTCTCCGTCAAAAACAATTGAAGCCTCCATTCTTTCATCTCCATATTCAAATGCATCTACAAAATCTTGAGTTGGATTGTTAAAGCCATAACCCCAACCCATATCTCTATCACCAAAGAATATACTTTGCCAAGAGCCTTCATGTTCCCACCAGTTACCATCTAAATCCTCAATCATGTGTAGGGCCCAAACAACTTCTTTTCCCCACTGTTTGTTAGATTTAAAAATATCAGCATAATTAGACTCTAAACCATATAGCCCAGAGTTTATAACTGCCTCACATTGTAATCTAGCTTGACCCCAATCTTGCTGATACAAATACGCTTTTGCAAGTAATCCATTTGCAGCACCTTTAGTTGCTCTTCCAAGCTCTGAGTTTGGTAATGTTGCAGGCAAATGTGTAATTGCAAATTGTAAATCCAATTCTATTTGATCATATACTTCTGATACGCTCGACCTTGGTTTTGAAGACTTAGTATCTTCTCCATGTGAGGTCCCATCATCTTCTCTAGAAGTGTAAAGCATTACACCACCAAATATTCTATTAAGTCTGAAATAACTGTAAGCTCTTAAAAATTTACATTCTGCTATGTATCTATTTCTTAAAGATTCATCCATTTGTAAAATATAATTGTCACTTTCATCTTTTTCTATCATAATATCAATCGCAAAACTCGAATTAGCAATCATTTTGTAAAGGTCTCTCCATATCCAAAAAGGAACATCCGTGTTAGGAGTAGCTGAAAAATTCATACAATCAAACATACCTTGCTGATCTCCATCGCTTTCACCACCTTTGATAGCATCATCCGACATTACAGAACCAACTGCCCATAATGCAACAATATTCTCCCTCCATGCCTGTACGTCGTATGCAGCAACTACAGCTTCGAATGCTGTCTTTGCGTCTACAAAATATACGTCATCGTTATTTCCAGGTTGTTTTAAATCAAGCCATTCTTTGCTACAACCAAAAATTGAAAGGATTATTACTAGAAATATATATTTTTTCATGTTCATTATTTTAAAAAGTTGCATTGATCCCAAAGTTTAATGTTTTAGGAACAGTGTAGTTTCCCATATCATTTCTTTGTAAGAAAACACCGCCACCAAGCTCTGGATCTCTGCCACTATATTTAGTAATTGTAAAATAATTTTGGAGCGCAACATAGAATCTCAATTTTTCAATTTTACCAATTCTTGAAATCTTTCTTGGAATGGTATAACCAAGTGAAATATTTTTAAATCTAAGGAATGATCCATTTTCTATAAATGCTGTGGATGCTCTAGCGTAATTATTAGCTCTATTACCACCAAGTTGAGCAATAGAAGCAGAAGTGTTTTCAGATGTCCAAGCATCATCTAACATGTAACTATTCATATTTGTTTGCTCATATGGTGTTTCTGTAAAAACTTTAAGTGTATTAAATATTTCATTTCCGTAATTCCAATACATAAATACATTTAAATCAAAACCCTTGTAGGAAAAGTCACTAGTAAACCCTAATGTAAAATCGGGATATGGAGAACCAATTTTTTTCTTATCCTCCTCATTAATTTGACCATCACGATTTTGATCTACAAATTTATAATCGCCTGCACCAACATCTGATCCGTAGGTATTTCTTTCAACCCCATCTTCATCCATGTAAGTTAAAATTTGCGCTTCTATATCTGATTGAAAAATCCCCTCTATTTCATAGCCCCAAAATTCTCCGATTTGAGTACCAATTGTTGTTCTAGTGTAGTATTCCATTGCATGAAATCCTCCACTTTCAATAACTTGGTCAGTATTATCTGAAAGTTTTATTATTTTATTTCTTACTCTGGAAACATTTGTTGAAAATGAGTAATTAAATTCTCCCTCATTTTTTTTGTAAGAAATACTTAAGTCAAATCCTCTATTTTCCATATCACCAATATTTGTACGAGCAGCACCGCCTATACCATGGGCAACAAGTATAGAATTGTCATCCATAATCATATCTGATGTTTTTTTAATAAAGTATTCAGCGGTTACCCAAAGCTTATTTTTAAAAAAACCTGCATCTAACGCAAAATTACTCATCCCAATTGTCTCCCACCTTAAAGCAGGGTTTGGTGCAAAATCAATAGTTGAGCCTTGAGATTGAATTGTAGATCCATCAGGTCCGAAAATTACATTACTACTATTTATTGAAGTAATACCATTGTAAGCAAAGTCACCAGCAGGTTCACTATTACCTAATTCACCATATCCTCCTCGGAATTTTAAAAAACTAATAAAGTCTAAACCATTATTTTCTTGTAAGTTTTTGAAAAAATTTTCATTATGAATTTTCCATCCAGCAGAAAAACCTGGAAAAACACCAAACTTGTTTAGATATCCAAATCTAGATGAACCATCTCTTCTTAAAGTAGCAGTAAAGAAGTATCTATCACTGAATTCGTAATTTAATCTCCCAAATGTAGAAGAATATCTTCTATACATAAAACCATTACTTCCTTCATTGTAATTTGGATCAATAGCTCCAGTACTACTAAAAAGCATATTTTCCGCAATCTCATTATTGACCGCTCCCCCTAAATAGTTTTTATAAAAACTAAATCCTTTAGTTCTCCAGTCATAGGCAGTAGTTCCGCCAAGTAATATAAATCTATGTTTATTAAATTCTTTATTTATTTCAATGGTATTTTCCCAATTAGACGAAAACCACTGATTATAGTTGTGTCCAAGACCATCAACATCGTTTTTATCATTTGCATCAATGTAAAATATAGGATTATAATACCAGCCATTAGCAACGGAATAATCACAGCCAATTATACTTTTAAATGTTAGCCACTTAAAAGGTTTAATTTCAATAAAATTATTTGTAAGAATTTTATCATACCAAGTCATCCCGTATTTAGTCTTATTTCTATAAAGTTGTGCTAGTGGGTTGCCTGTATTACCTCTAGGAGTATTCATCCAAGCTAATGAATCTGTTGAGCTGTAAAGCTCATGATCTTCTGGAACTAAGGATAAAGTGTCTGGGAACGTTGAAAAGGGTCTAACAGGGCTGATAGTTGGATCAAGCGCAATTGAAGCTAACATCATATTGTTTTCCGGCCTATCACTATTCATGGATACTCCTTTACCACCGTCCCTAGTAATTGCTAAGCTGCTTCCAATCTTAATGTGCTTAGAAAGTTTGAAATCAAGATTATTTCTGAAGGAAAATCTTTTCCAAAAAGTTTCGGGTACAACTCCTTTTTCATCAAAATAATCTATGGACATAGCATATGAAGTTTTTTCTGAACCACCAGAAATATTTACATGACTATTAAAAATAGCACCACCAGGAAATAGTAAATTTTGCCAATCTGTCCCATTTCCTAAAGAATCAGGATAATAAAAGTCAGAATCAGGGATAGTTCCATTAATAGAATCATCGTAGTTAAACGCTCTTGCATATTCAGATGCATTCATAACATCCATTTTTTTAATCAGAGATTGAATTCCGTAATAAGTATCAAAAGTGACTTTAGGCTTGCCTTTTTCTCCTCTTTTAGTGGTAATTAAAATTACACCACCAGCAGCTCTAGCTCCATAAATAGATGCCGCAGATGCATCTTTAAGAATATCTATTGATGCAATGTCTTGAGGAGCTACAGCATTTACTGCAGGACCATCAAGCGGCATTCCATCAACAACATAAAGAACAGGAGATCCATTTATGGAGCCTAGTCCTCGTATTCTAACATCAGAATTAGGACCAGGTTGACCATTAGTGTTTACAACTTCAACTCCTGCAGCCCTTCCTTGTAAAGCTCCAGCCGCTCCAGCAACTGCTGTTTGACTTATTTGTTTTGCCTCTACTTTTACAATAGATCCAGTTACATCTTCAGACTCTTGAGATCCATATCCAACTACAACCATTTCCTTTAAGGTTTCATTTCTTAATCGTAATTTTAAATCGGAAATATTGTTTTCAATTATGAACTCTTGAGAGACATAGCCAACCATACTAATTTTTAAAATTTGTTTTTTTTGAGCTTCAATATAGAATTTTCCATCTAGGTCTGAAGTAGTTCCTTTTTCGGTGTCTTTGATTTGAATAGTCGCAAAGGGTATACCAAGATTAGTAATGTCATCCAATACCTCGCCTGAAATTTTAACTAATTGGGCGTGTAAATTTTGAATTGAAAAAATAAAAATGAAAAAAAATATTTTTCTTATCATGTTTTGACTCTTAATATATCAATTATTGTCGTTGATGTTATCTTTGTTTAAATATGAAAATTAAATAAACTGTAGTTTATAAATTTTAAATATTGTATTTTATACACTAATATAATTAAAATTAGATTTCGAGAACTCTTTAAAATAGAAAATCACAGAATCTCGTTTAACTAGAATATTTATTTTTTTGTTAAGTTAAATATATTTTTAGATATGTCTAAAAATAAATTAGATTTGCATTTTAATTATTAAATGCTGTTTTGAAGTATATTATCTTACTTATAATCTTTTTAAGTTCATTTAGCAGTTTCTCTCAAGAAATAGTAATAAGAGGTTTAGTCAGAGATGTTTCAAATAATCCTATCCCATATGCCAATATTTATGATATAAATTCATCATCAGGTGTTTCCGCTGACTATAATGGTATTTTTGAAATTAAAGTTAAAGCAGAAAGTAAAGCTGTTTTAAAAATATCTGCTATTGGCTTTGAAGATTTAATTAAGACATTGTACACTAAAAAGCTTAACTATGCTATCAATATTGAACTAAATCCAAGTAATTTAATCTTACAGGAACAAGTAGTAAGTGGGACCCTAGAACTAATAAAAAAGAAGGAAAGTCCAATACCAGTTTCCGTTTATTCTTTTAAATACTTAAATACTGTTCCTTCTCCAAGTTTAGTTGAAGCTACTAATCAAATTGCTGGACTTAGACCTCAAACCAATTGTTCTGTCTGTAATACTGGTGATGTTCATATTAATGGTATGGAAGGCTCTTACTCAATGGTGGTGATTGATGGCATGCCAATAATGGGTGGGTTGTCAACAGTTTACGGACTACAAGGAATACAAACAGGCTTAATACAACAATTAGAGGTTATCAAAGGCCCTGCATCTACACTTTATGGATCAGAAGCAATGGCAGGATTAATTAATGTAGTCACAAAATCAGTAGATTGTATTCCGAATATTTCTTATGATTTTAATATTTCTTCCTGGGGAGAATTTCAAAACTCATTTAATTTTAAGATCTTAGATACTAAAAATATTAAGGGATACAGTTCAATCGATGTTTTTAATTACAATAACCCAATAGATAATAATAAAGATAATTTTACAGATTTAACTTTAAAAAATAGATATTCTATATTTAATAAATTTCAGTTTCTCCCCACAAATAATAAGACTTATCCATTTAATCTATCTTTAAGATATATGTATGAAAATAGATGGGGTGGAGAAATGGATTGGACCAACGAATTTAGAGGAGGTAACCTAAAATATGGAGAATCTATACTAACAAATAGAATTGAGTTTAGCACTGGCTACCAAATGCCAATTAAAGAAAAAATCAACTGGCAAACATCATTTAGTATTCATGATCAAAAATCATGGTATGGTACAGTTAATTATGATGCTAAACAAATAATTGGTTTTAATCAGTTGACATGGCATAAAAAAATTAATTCTAAACATCAGCTGCTTAGCGGTCATTCACTGAGATATAATCTGTATGATGACAATACGCCAGCAACAACACAAGCAAGTATCTGGTGGCTTCCTGGTTTCTTTGTTCAAGACAATTTTACATTAAATTCAAAAAATAGATTACTTGTTGGATGGAGAACAGATTATCATACTAAACACGGATTTGTAAATTCTCCTAGAATTAATTATCAATTTGATTTTATTGAAAATTCCAGTTTTAGAATCGGATATGGAAATGGATTTAGAGTAGTTAATGTATTTACTGAAGATCATGCCGCTTTAACTGGCGCTAGAGAGATAGTTTTTTTAGAAAATCTTAATCCTGAAATATCAAAAAATATTAATATTAATATCACTAATAACTGGGAAAATAATTGGTCAAAAGTTTCATTGGAAAGCTCAGTTTTTCAATCTAAGTTCAGCAACAAAATAATTCCTGATTTTATGAGCGATGATAATAAAATTATTTATTCAAATCTAGATGGATATGCATTGTCTAAAGGTGTTTCTACTGAAATGATTGTTAAAATGAATAAAATTCCTCTCATTTTAAACTTTAATGCTACTTACTTAGATATTGCAAATTATAATTTAGATGATAACAATAATTTAATTAAATCAACGCAGTTATTAGCAGAAAAATACAGCATTAAATGGAGTTCAACCTATTCATCTGAGACAATGGGTTTAGATTTTAATTATTCAGCTACACATTACGGCCCAATACGATTACCAATAGTAGAAAATGATTTTAGGCCTGAATACTCATCACCATATTATATTCACAATTTTAAATTAACTAAAAACTTTAATAGCGGATGGAAGTTTTTCATTGCTCTAAGAAATGCTTTTAATTTTACTCCTCCAAGTAATTCAATACTTAGAGCTCATGATCCGTTTGATAAAAATATTGATGACTCAATTGACAATCCTAATAACTACACTTTTGATGCGTCTTATATGTATGCATCGTTTCAGGGTATCAATCTATTATTTGGCGGAACGATAGTCTTTTAAAAACAATACTTATTTTCTTCGATTACTTTTTTGGCTATCTCCCTTCTTAATGAAACACAATTTAATCCCACGTGTTTTGTAAATCTTTTAAGTCCAAGCATCATCATCATCGCTTCATCATCTTTTGAAATGGCATAAATGATATCTTTTCCAAATTTGTAAATATTATCACAGCTATCATAAATTAATACTCTCAACATATTTAGCTGTATTTGATAATTTTTGTAATCATTTTTAGATCCCACTTTTTGAACTCTAAGTAGTGTAGATTCACATAGATAAATTAAATTTATAATATCGGCAATATTCATTAGAACCTCTTGTTGATTACTAATTTTTTTACCAAACTTTTTTACTGCAGCTCCCGCTACTAATAAAAGTGCTTTTTTGAAATTTTTAACCAGTTTTATTTCATTACTTATTACAGATCCATTGGAGTTTTTAAAGCTTGGAATACTCAAAAGTTCTTTTGCTATTTCTTTTGCAGGACCAAGTAAATCTATTTCACCCTTATTAGCTTTTCTAAGAATCATGCTAACAGTGAGCATTCTGTTAATTTCATTAGTTCCTTCAAAAATT
>MDTC01010828.1_pt1 | contig 17312 bp, 15 predicted proteins | sample 811181 | NCBI WGS metagenome assembly MDTC01 (sample SAMN05326644, study PRJNA326480) | marine metagenome | isolation source: seawater | place: Pacific Ocean: North | collected 2011 | reverse complement strand
TGTACTAAATCATTGTAAAAATCTTTTGGTGAAATAGACATCAATTAGACTCAGGAATTAAATTTATTATTTCTTTAATTGGCATGCAAAAATTATCACTAGCTTCTTTAGCTCTTCCATTTTCTAAAATAGATTTTGCTACTTTCATCATAGCGGGGTAAGCTGATCTAATGAGGTGATTAGCGTAAATAATAACATTAATACCCATGGAGCTCAATTTTTCTTCATCCATATGTGAAAAGGTAGAAGGAACTACAACTAAAGGTGCAGGCTTATCAAAGTCATGATATTTTTTGCAAAATTCTTCAATTTCTTTTCCATCTTTTTCTTTGCTATGAATCATTATTCCATCGGCGCCAGCATTTATATACGATTGCGCTCTTTTTAATGCGTCGTTCATACCATTCTTTAAAATTAAACTTTCTACTCTTGCAATTATCATAAAATCAGATGTGACCTGAGATTTTTTACCTTCTTTAATTTTCCTAGAAAAGTTTTCAATAGTATCTTGGGTTTGCTTAACATCTGTTCCAAATAAAGAATTTCTTTTATCTCCTATTTTATCTTCAATAATTATCGCTGATACACCTAATCTTTCAAGTGTTTTAACTCTAAACTTAAAATGATCGATTTTACCTCCAGTATCACCATCTACGATTATTGGCTTAGTTGTTACCTCTAAGATTTCTTCGATTGTTGCAAATCTTGATGTAAAATCTACTAGTTCTGTGTCTGGCTTTCCTTTGGATGTTGAATCTGTTAAACTGCTTTCCCAAATACCGTCAAACTCTAAAGTCTTATCATTATTTTGAATTTTGGTTTTTTCAACAATGAGACCAGTAAGTCCATTGTGAGCCTCAAGAATACGAACAAAAGTTTTAGAGTCAATTAACCTTCTAAGTGTTTTCATTCTGCTGCCAGGAGTAATTCCTTTGGATTTAACTGCAGAAATTAAATCTGTTGATGATATTCCCTCAGTATATTCTGGCTCAACTAGTTTGCCTCCCCATAGTGACAACAAACCTATAACTTTATCTCTAATCTTTTTTTGAACCCCTTCTTTCCAATCATCCCCATGAACAACATAGTCTGGTTTTATCTTTTTTAAATTTTCAGAATAGTCTAAAGTTTTTTGAGGTATTACTTTGTCTACGCCTTTTAAATTTTCAACTATCATTTTTCGTTCTTCATAAGCAATTAAAGGTAGTCTTTTGTAGCTAGCAATTGCTTCATCGGTTAGTAAGCCAACGGTAACTTGACCCAATTCACTTGCAGTATTAATAATATTTATATGACCTTTGTGAATCAAATCAGCTGACATTCCAATATATACTTTTTTCATTTATTTTTTATTTCATTTGGTTTAAAATTTTCTGAGTGAAATGATAGATTCTTTTTTAAGAATTCTACACCAATTTCATTATAATTTGAACGCATAGACTTACTTTCATTTATGACATTATTTTCTTCATCAAAATTACCATTTTTATCTCGAAAAAACATTTTTTCTTTACTTGTACTTTGAATATCTAGCGTTTTCCAATTCATTTTACAATTAAACCAATACTTAACATCTTTCGAAATGATAGATAATCCACAATCACTTAAGCTAGGATGAAATATTGTTTCACTAAATGCGTAGTCTTTAAAACTCTCATTAAATTGGGAAGTATTTTTAAAGTATTGTGGAAAATTTAATCCCGCTGATGATATTATATCTGAAAATATTCTTGTTGATGCATTATTAACTCTTTTCGGATCACCAATATTTAATTTTTTTCCCCAACTAGCTTCTTTGATTATATAAGGTACTCGTATGTGCTCCTCATATTGAGGAAACTCTAAACCTTTCTTCCAATTAGGTGGCACAGATATACCATGATCACCAGTAAGTATTATTAAAGTATCGTCATATTGGTTGGAATATTTTAATGTATTAATAATGTCATAAATAACTTTATCTAATTTTTTTAGTTGATTAAAAATGGTTGGATAAAAATTCTTGGAATCCAATCTATGTAAATCTTCTAAATTGTGTAGGCTAGGAGATTGGGAGGGTACAAATTGAAGCAACGGTAAGTGCATTCGATCTATATGTGCAAAAATAAAACTAGAATTATTTTTATTTTTTAATATTAGGTTTGATAAGTTGTTAGAATTTGGGGCTGAATCATCCCATGCACACTTTGTTACTTTAAATGAATCATAGCCCCTTGCCCACCCATAAGAAGTATCCCATCGCCCCTGAGGTGTTACTGCTTCAGTAGAAAATCCTGAACTAAAAAGTAATTCACTAAGTGTATTAACATTATTGTGGAGTTGATGTTGAAAAATTGGCTTGCTATAATCGCCTAGAAGATGCTGAGTTGAAAATAATCCTGTTGACATAGTTGACATAAAAGGCAGGGTGCCGTCTTGCTGTGAATAAGAATTAGGAAAATAAACTCCATCGTTTACCAATATATCAAAACCTGGTAACTCTATTTGATTATCAAAAAAACTTTGTAACCAAAAAGGATCTGTAAGTGATTCGCAGCCAATAAGAATTATTTTTTTATTTTTTTGACGCTTATCAAAAACTCGTGGGCTTTTTATTGCTATTTTAGGTAAAGATTTTTTAACAGATTTTTTACTATTTCTTTCGTAAGTCGCTCTAATTGTTAAATCATACTCACCGAATGGTATTTCAAGAGATTCTGCACTTAGACTAACTTCTAAAAATTCTTTACCTCTAAAATAACTTCCTACGGTTTTTAATAAAGACTTTCCTCTATTTATTGGAAAACTAAATTGTCTTTTGAATTCATTTGAGTCAGATACTAACAAAAATTTTACTAATAGATGGTAATCCTCAATTTTTTTTATCTTTTCATCTAATATTCCAAACCCTAAAGATATAAAATGATCTTCTTTAAGTATAATTTTTGCGCTTATTTTTTCGTTATTTACCAAAGCGATTACAGGTACTGTATATTCACCATATTCAATTTCAAAATATTTTTTGCCCTTAAAGTCTATATAAACCTTTGATATTCTTTCACCTGCGTTCCTTAAGCTGAACAATAAATTATTTATAGTAGTTAACAATTTTTTTCTTTTAGTATTAGGTAGCTCTTTAAAATTTCTGCCAAACAAAGCGGCTATAAAAAATTTTCCAATATTTATGACTAATCTAATCAACCACATTCTTTTTCTTTGCTCAATAAAATAGTGTCTTTTAATCAAATGAAATGAATCTCAACTAAATGAGAACTCCTTTGTTATATAAGTGGTTAATACCAAAAGTTAATGTGTATAATGCCAAAATAATAAAAACTATAACTGTTGAAAATGCTATTCCAATAAGTCCAAAGTTATTAAAGAAAGTATAGTTTAATATGATATTAATAATCGCTAGCATTGAATAAATAAATGCTATCTTTTTTTCGCCAGTTGAAGATAGCAAAAGCAAAATGTACGGATAAATAGAATATTCAATAGCTAAGAAAAATATTAAATATTTAAGTATACTAGCACTCGCTAAGTATTTACTTCCAAGCAGTAGTGTAATAATTGGTTCTATGTAAAAACTAACTATTGTTATTCCAACAAAAACTAATAGAAAAATTTTTATTACTGTTCTTTTTACCAATCTACCGCTTATTGGACCAGATTTTATTCTCTTAATCATAACTGGGAAAAATCCAGCAATAATTACAGTTCTTAATTCACTGCCTTCTCTCGCAATTTTATCAGCTACGCTATAAATACCAACATCTTGCATATCACTAATGAATGAAACCATTAAAACGTCGATTTTCATAAAAATCATTCCAGCAAAAGATATAATAAAAAAATAGAGACCCGTTGTTATTAAAGATCTATCAAAAATTAGACTTCTAAAGCTTAGTTTAAATTTTATAACTATTTTTGCCATAAATAAACAGATCAACATGAATAAAAATTGTAAAAAAGTTTGGCTATATAATATGTATTCTACCCTATTATCATGATTAATGATATACGTTGCAATTAATAATAGCATTAAGGGTTGAAAAACTTTTAAAAAAACTATAGTTTTAAAATTCTCTGATGCCGTAAATGCTTCTTTCCAATGATTAAAAAGCGAGGTGGTTATAATTGTCGTACTAAATATTAAAATTAATATTTTTGTTGTGGTTGGGTACGGCGTGAAAAATAAAAAAATCAAGCAAAGTAACATTGCAAACATTGACATTAATAATTTAAAGCCATTTGTTTTCTCATATAATAATCCCATACTTGAAATATCTTTTGCTCCTTCTCTCATTACAGCGGCAGATATTCCTCCAAATGAGAAGATTAAAAATGAGGCAACAAATGTTCGAACTGTAGAAATTAAACCATATTCTTCTACTGATAATTGCCTTACAATATAAATCAATGTTGCATAGCTTATGATCATACCTAAAATTCTACCAATTAATAAAATCCCCGAATTTTTCATTCCTCTTTTAAAAAAATTCATTAACCAGCAAATCCCATTATTAATTCACACAAAGTTTCTTCTCTGGTTTTGTTAGATTTTGTTATTGAATATTGTTCAGTATAGGTATTTTTGCAGATTTTATTATTAATATGAATTTTTTTCATAATGTTACCAGGATCATTAATATCAATATCAATCCAAATTACTCTATCACGAATGGATTCCTTAGATAAGCCGGTAAAGTTTCCCCAACCAATATTAAAATATATTATAGGTTTTTCTGTGGCAGCAATTATTGTAAAAGCTGTACTTAAAGCATAGTCAATAACAAAATAATCAAATTTATCAAAGCATTCTTCTAAAGATGTATTAATAGTTTTAACATTTTCTAAAGATGTATTTAAAGTTTGTTTTGGGTGTTTTTTATAATACAATGAAGGAATGGCTTTAAACAACTTTCTTTGCCATCCAATGTAATTTTTATCTGATATCGATAAAAAAGGACCCAATCTATTTGGACCCATTAATTTATCTGGTAAATAGGCACCTCTATTTTGAATAAAATTGTCACCTAAAGGATTTATTGGTTTCTTCGAAAAATTTTCTTTGATTATTGGGCAGTTAGATTTTACATATTTAACATCTTTTTTGTGAAGAGGTTTTAAATAATTTTCATTTTTTATAGCAGATTCACCTTTTTTACCATATCCCATAAAGTGAGTGCAAAAAGATAGTTCATCATATCCCCATGAAGGTAAAGCAGCAGTTCCTGTTTCATTACCGTGATCTACACATATAGTTGGAATATTTTGTGAAAGGGCATAAGCTGATTGGGCTCGAACAGGAATTTTTACCGGTGAGCCAACAACTAAACAATCATAACTATCTATTAAATTTTTATTTTTTGTTATTTTTGAATAAAATGTTTCAACACCACTAATCAATAAATTATAACTATGATGAAAGTTGTATTTTAACCAAATATCTTTTATTGTTTTTTCAATTAAGTTGAGCTGTCTCTCAAAATCAGACAAAAATAAGTATGAATGAATTGGGAATGAAAATTTGATTCTATTTTTTAATAATAAAATGATTAGTTTTGGCAAATTGATGGCCGAGGGGTTTAATATCCCAACTGTAAAATTCTTTCTATAGCTAATATTGCTTAGTGCAGAAGATAATTCTCTTTTTAATGATTTATTTCTGCACTTATCAATGCTGCTAAACTTGTTTGGCCTATACCCTAAAAAGGGATAGTGTATTTTTTCATTATTATCTTCATACCAAAACTTTTTATAAACAGCTGATGAGGTATAATACATTGCTTCATGAAAAATAATTCCCATTAAATTTAAATAAGGAGATTCTTTATTTTGGCATCGATAATATGTTTCAAGATATTTTTGGTAAATAGGTATCAATATTTCTTCATCTAAAAAACCAGCTGATATGTCTGAATTATTTATATTTGATGACATTCTGATTAATAATTTGCTATTTTTTCATACAAATCAAACATTGAATGATGTTCATTTATATTAATCATATTCTCAAAAGATGAATTGATAAAATTTTTTGTTTGAACAAAGAGTCCTGGTTTGTACTTAGTATCTAAAGAATAGTCTATTTCTTTATCAAAATACGTATTAGTGGTTTCGGGCTTTTGAATTTGAAGTTTTTCTAATGGTTCAAATATTAACTTATTTTTTCTAGTCAACACTTCTAGACCCCAACGCCCAGCACTTTCCCAATTAGCATTATATGAGAATAAAGCACCATTAACACTTATTCCAGAACCCGAAAAAATTGATGCAGATGGGTGCCAATTTAATCCACCATTGGTAAATGTAGATATTTCTTTTGGTTTACCTCCTAAATAAAAAGCAAGATCAGCTACATGAGTTGAATTTGCTAAAAACCATTTTTTTAATACTTGCGAATTTTTCTTTAAGGATTCAACTTCTTTGGTCCACTCAGTAAATTCAAAGTTAAATGATTTTACGCCACCATCTTTTTCAATTATATTTTTTGCTTTTATTGTAGACGCATAAAACCGTCGATTATAAGCAATAAATACATTTGCATTCTTTTCAATAGTTTTATTTAAAAGAATTTTGGTTTTTTCTTTAGTTATGGGTCCCGGTTTCTCAACTAAAATGTTTTTAATCCCATAATTTAAAAGCATTGTTGCTGTATCAGCTAATTCCTCAACACTAACAGCAACTATAGCATGCGAACAACTATCAGGTGACCTTTTCAAGAAATTTGATAGTCCTCCAACAAAGGGTTTGATTGCAGTTTCCTTAGAAAGAATAGAGGCCGTTCGTTTTCCGCGACCAATAATCTCTAACTTAACATCAAGGTCTTTTAATATTTTTGTATATTCAGTACCCATGTAGCCAGTACCTACAAGCCATATTTTATTTTTCAAAATTCATCTCTAGGTTATTGGCATTGAATAATTATCTGTACCTAAGATATTGTTATATTTTTTTAATAAACTGCTTATAAAAATTTTGTGATGGTTTGCAGACTCAGAATAAGATGGTAAGCTAGAATCACCATTAACTAGTATTTCTTGGATGATGATGTGAGTTATTTCACTTTGAAAATAAACTATTTTTTCTGAAAAAGAATTTCCAATCCAATTATCATCTTTTTTTCTAATTTCAAATCTTTCAAAATCTTCATCAATTATATATAAGTAATCTTCTGACATTATTGAAATAACAATAGGTACATGCTTATCAAATGAATTTATAAAAAATTGATTTTGGCCAATCATGCCAACAATTGAACCATTGAATTCAATAAAATCGTCACGTTTGGATTTATAAACTTTGTTTTCAATTAAGCTTGTATTTATAATTAAATCTTGACTGTCAGATAAAAATGAAAATAAATCGATAAAATGTAGAGCATTGCATGCTAGACCCCATCCCCCTCCTTGAGCAGTAAAGCAAATTTGAGACTTATCCTTAATACTTTTTTTAACTGTATTGTAAAATGGATAAACTCGTCTAGTGTGGTTTACCCAACATTTAACATTATTTTTAACTAATAGGCTTGAAATAATATCATACTCATTGACTTTTTGAAAGAGTACTTTTTCTAAAATTAAAAATTTAACTTTTGTTTCATTGATTAATCTTTTAGTTAAGCTAAATCTTACTTGGGAGCTTGTTGCAACTATGGCTAAATCAATATCATCATCAATTAAGTCAATATCATCAATAAATAAAATTCCTTTTACATTATTATTATCCGGAATTTCATCAAATCTCTTTTGGGCAAGCATACGATTATCTAAGTTTGGCTCAGAAACATAAATTTTTATTTTAACATCTACTGACTTTAAGCCCTGTAAATATCTGCTTCCCAATTCACCTGCGCCAACTAATAAAATATTATATTGGTTCATAAACTCCAGCCATCGTCAACAATAATATTTTGACCATTAACATATTTTGAATTATCTGAAATCAAAAATAAAAGGGCACCTTTCAAATCTTCTGGATCAAGCATCCCTTTTGAGGTACATGATGATTTATATTTTTCAAGGAATTTTTTAGGCTGATTGGCATATATCCCTCCAGGACTAATACAGTTTACTCTAATATTTTTTTTAGCAAAAAATTTTGCCATATATCTAGACATTGAAATAATACTAGATTTAGCAGCAGTATACTCAATAGGTGAGTTCATGTCAGTCCCTTCATAATGGAAAAACTTTGGAGCAGAAACACCTTGAATAGAAGCAATATTAATAATATTTCCATGCCCTTGTTTTAAAAAAAATTTTCCAAACTTCTGCATTACATTAAAATAACCACCCGCATGAAGCATTAAATTTTGATTAAAATCTTCTAATTCTATATCAAAAACTGCTTTTCCATATTTCTTTGTTCTAGGGTATGACGTATTCACGACGCAATCAATTTTATTAAATTCTTTTTCAATAGATTCAATAGATTTTTTTAATGATTTAGAATTATTAATATCTGTTTTAATAAAATAATCACAAAAAATACTCTCCTTTTCAATATGAGAATCATTGCAATAGTCTATAATTGCTACTTTGTATTTTAAGTCTTTACAAAACCTAACGAACGATTTGCCCAGAAGTCCTGCACCACCAACAATAACAATAGATTTACTATTTTTCATTGCCAAAGACCTATGAAAAATGTTTAATAGTATTATTTAACGCATCGGCTTGAATTTTCATTTCATCCTCGTTTTTTTGGTTTGTAGTAAACTGCATTATTTTTTTTTGAATAGTTTCTGCATTGGGGCAAATACCCTTGCGATGATTTAGTCTACCCTCTAAGCCAATTGAATTTAATCTTTTAAGAACATCCGGTATTGAATCTTCATTATATAGCAAAGACCAAGCAGCAAAGATACCATCACCACCATTTGAAATATGCTTTTGTCTAAATTGCGACCATGAGACTTCAGGGTGCTCAAATTTTACACCATAGGTATAATATGAGTTAATGTCCCCTTCCGGAACTTGCTGAGGAGAAATCCAAGAACACTTATTTTCATTAATAACATCAGTGTAGAGCTTAGCCATTTGAATTCTTTTTTCAACAAACCAATCAATTTTCTCTAACTGAGCAAGTCCCATTGCAGCTGCTACCTCAGGCAGTCTATACATGTATCCAAGCATATCATGTCTTTTGTAATCAGGGTTTTGGAACATATCTTTTGAAATTCTTATTTTACCACTTTTTGCCGTAGCATTTCTGAAACCCTGAGTACTTAGCTTTCTAATTTTATCTGCTAATTCTTCATCGTCGCATGTTATTATTCCACCATCTCCCGTTGTAAGATGTTTTGAATTTTCAAAACTCCAGCTTCCAACATGACCAATAGTTCCTCCGATTTTACCTTTATGAGTACCTAAATAACATTGCGCGCAATCCTCTAAAACAAAAAGGTTGTACTTTTCTGCAATTCTCATGATTGAAGTCATATCGCATACTTGTCCGTATAAATGAACAGCCATTATTGCTTTTGTTTTTTTGGTAATTTTTGATTCTATGTCAGAGGGATCCATAAGAAAAGTGTCAGGGTCAACATCCACAAATACAGGTATTGCATTACAATATAAAATAGCATTCATACAAGAAATAACAGTTAAAGGAGTAACTATAACCTCATCTCCATATCCAACTCCAAAAGCTTCTAGGGCAGCATGGAGAGTAGTTGTGCCAGAATTAAAAGTAACAGCAAATTCTTGATTATGCCTTTTTGAAAAGGCTTCTTCAAGTCTTGTGCACATATTACCTGAAGTGGAGCTCGCAAATCCTGAATCAAGCACTTCTTTAATGTAATTATATTCTCTATCATCAAATCTCCATGAAAGATCACCCATTTTTTACTCCCTTAATTTCTAAATTTTGTTCATGATTAAAGTTATTCCAATATTCTTCGTTTCTATTTTTGTTTTCTAAAAATAATTTTTGCTCTAAGACAAATTCTATTATTTCATTTGTTGAGGATTTATAAATGTTCAAACTTGAGGTAATAATTTTTTTAAAAAAAGATAGATCTTCGACGTAATCTAGTGTGAACCTTAAATCTTTATGTTCTTTCATTTTTGAATCAACAATATCACATTTTTTTTCATCAAAAATCCAACCCCATCCTGTCTCAAGGTTTTTAATTGAATCAATTTTTTTTAAGGATTTATGTAAGAATGATTTTGAATAGCCAGTGGAATTCATTCCAAATGGATAATTAATAGTTTTGCAATATTGCGAACTCTCCAATAATGATTTATAAATACTTCTTACTCCCTCTGGTGCACATAAAATATCATCTCCATCAATCGAAATTATAAAATCCTGATCTTTGCTTTCTAAAAATTCAAGCATCCTTTTTGGTATGTTATTATTATGTCCAAAAAAGATGTCCACACCTATTTGTTCTGTCAAAAGAGATAATGAATAATTCAATTCTTCACTACCGGTAAGAATAAATAATTTTAAGTCATTGTTCTTTATTTCACTTTTAAACTCATTATAAAGTCTTTTTATGAGATAGGAAATGATAGGTTTTTCATCAATTTGAATTAAATGCTTATTAGGCAATCGCTGTGAACCCATACGTGCAATTATTCCTATGGCTCCTCTTAAATTATCAGATCTCATAATTCTTTAATCGCTTTTTTATACTCATTCCATTGACCTACATCAATCCAAGCTTCATCATTTATAGGAAAAACGCCAACTTTATTTCCATTGTTATTTGTCTTGTGAATTAATTGGGTTATATGGTAAAACTCATTTTTAGGTATGGTTTTTAGTATCTCTGGGTTTAAAACGTAAAAACCTGTATTAATCAATAGGTCATACTTAGGTTTTTCTTTTATATGACTGAGATTTCCATTCTTATCTAATTCACATGTTCCATACGGCACAGAATATTCTTTTGTGGATGCTACTAATGAAAATTTGAAGTGATTTTTTTTATGAAAATTATAAATTTCAACGAAGTCTGAATTAATTAAAATATCACAGTTAGAAACAAAAAAAGGGGCATCAATTAAATCTATCAGATAACGTAAACTACCTCCAGTCCCTAATGGTTTTTTTTCTTCAATAAAATTAATATTATAACTTGGATTTAATTCTTCAAAATAAGCTTTTAAAATTTTACTTTTGTGGTTAACTGTTATAAAAAAATTCTTACAACCAACTCTTGTAAATCTTTCAATAATATGTTCAATAATTGGTTTTCCATCGATTGGAATTAGGGGTTTAGGCAAAACATCAGTAAATGGTTTTAATCGGGTTCCCATACCACCAGCCATGATAACAACTGGTACTTTTTCTAAATCACTTTTGTCAGTTTTCTTCTTTCCGAGCTTTGCAAGTGAATAGTAGTCTTTTACTTTTCCTTCTTTATCCACTATTGGTAAAAGGCTAATATTGTATTTTAATAGCAACTCTGTTACTTCTTCTTTTCGTAAATCTTTTTCATTTGACTTTTTAGGGTCCTTATTAAACGAATTTTTGATATCATTTGAAAAACTAAATCCTTTTAGAATGCTCCTTCTAATATCACCATCTGTTAAAGTCCCGAGTAGTTTTTCATTTTCATCTACAACTATAAGGCACTTCTCTGCGGTTTTGTCCAATAGTTTCATGGCATTTAAAATTGTTATCTTTCGTTGAACAATTACATTTTTCATATATCAAAAAACTCTTTTTTTAAATTTTTTGGAATTGGCTCGTTTTTTAGTGTTTTAAAAATTTTTTCCGCTGCATTGCCGTTTCCATAGGGATTGGTTGCTTGCTTAAGTTCTTTTCTAAATGCATTTGAATAAAGAGTTTTGATGGCTGCATTTATAGATTCTTTTGTAGGTTTACAATCAATGATGCTATTGGCTTTTATCCGACCCTTTTGCCTGTCACCAATATTTACTGTACCAATTTTAAATGTAGGAGCTTCTAATAGGCCGCTTGATGAGTTACCTATTACACCATCTACAAATTGTAGAGTTGATAAGTAAAGCAAAGATCCCATTGATGTAAACGAAATTGCTCTGTGATTATTTTCTGAAACAAAATTATTTATAATTTCAAAAATTTCCCTACCATTTGAATCGGCATTTGGCATTGTAAATATCAATAAAGTATCCTTGTATCTATCTAAAGCATCCATAAGGCTTCTAACTTGATATTTAGCAGATTCATTTTCAAGGGTCACCGGATGAAAAGTGATTAGTAAATTTTTATTTTTGAATTTTATACCAGTTTGTTTTGCTAATTCACTTTTTGAAAGCAACTTTGAATTTTTTATTTTGTCAACTCCTAACCCACCGACATTAAAGATTTTTTTTGGATTTTCTCCAAGTTGAACTAGTCTTTTCTTGTATTCTTCACAAGCAGTAAAGTGCCACCAAGACATTTTTGAGATTGAATGTCTAATAGAATCATCAAAAGCACCCTCTGTTACTTCTCCGCCATGAATGTGCGCTACCGGTATTTTTAAAATTAAAGCTGCAAAAGAAGCAGACATTAATTCATATCTATCTCCAAGTAGCACCAAAATATCAGGTTTTAGATCTTTAAGCGCATCTGCAAATCCTATCATACCTACACCCGTCGATTTAATAATTGAACTTGGTGTATCAGCAGAAAGAATCATTTCTATTTTTTTATCTATTTTAAATCCATCTTGATCAATTTCTCTATAAGTGAGACCAAACTCATGCGATAAATGCGCCCCGGTCACAAGAGTCTGAAGATCTGTATCCTTATCATTCTTAATAAGCTCCATTAGGCTTGATAGCAAGCCGTACTCTGCACGAGCACCTGTAACAACACATATTTTTCTTTTTTTAATCAAATCAAATCACCTTCAAAATATTTTTTTGTTGATACTTTTCCGATAATTTGGTCCCATTTCATTGGAGAAATTCCGTCTCCAGGCCTTTTTACAGTTATGTTTTTCTCAGAAAAAACATCTCCTTCTGAAATAGATGTTTTGGCGACAATTGACTTTCTTGCAACTTTGATATTTTTCACTTCACTAGGACTTGGTTTTTTAACACCATCACCTAATGATTTTTCAATATTTCGGATTGCAATAACCATTGAGCTTAATTCTTCAGGAAGTAAGCTTGCCGGGTGATCCGGTCCCGGTAAATTCCTGTCAAGTGTAAAATGTTTTTCAATTACCAATGCACCCATTGCTACTGCAGCAATGGGAACTTCTATCCCTAATGTATGATCTGAATATCCAACTTTTACATTAAGTTCATTTTTAATTGTTAACATAGCTCTTAAGTTTACATCGTCCATAGGAGTAGGGTATTCTGTATTACAATGAAGAACCGTTAAAGAATTTTTTCTTAATCCATTATCCATTAATGCTTCAACAGAATTCTTTATTTCAACCATTGATGACATACCTGTTGAGAGAATAACCTCTTTTTTTTGTTTAGCAACATGACGTAAAAGAGGAAGATTTGTAATTTCACCAGAAGGTATTTTTAGAATCGGAGTTTTTAGTTTTATTAGCAAATTGATACTATCAATATCAAATCCAGTTGACAAAAATTTTATTTTATTTTTGAAAGAGTGCTTAATTAATTCATTGTGATCTTCTTCACTAAGCTCATACTTTTTCAACATTGAATAATGAGTCTCACTAGTACCAATATTTTTATTTTGATATTCGGCTTTTTCTGCAAATTTAGTAACAAGCGTTTTAGCCTTGAATGTTTGAAACTTAACATAATCAGCGCCTGCATCTGCTGCTACATCAATTAGCTTTTTTGCCATATCAATCGAACCATTATGATTGACTCCTGCTTCTGCGATGATTGTAACTCTTTTCATATTATCTTTCTGGATTGTATTCAAATTTGAAACCATGAAGTTCAATAAAAGGTGCAGGTTTATTTTTATAATAAGTAGATCTAATTATAGTATCGATCTCACTCTTAGACATATTAGGTTTTATTGTTGCTAATTTTTCAAGTTCAATTCTTTTATATGGCTTTCTTTTCCATTTTTCATTACTGCTAGGCAATTTTCCGCTTTCAATTATATGGTCTACAACCTTTCTATAAATAGTTAAAAGTGCTTGGTAAGTTTTTAAACTCAAAGTCTCAACCGTTTCTTTATTTGAGTTAATTGAAAAATATTCTACTCCAATAATTTTACCTGTATCGACTTTTGGATTCATAATATGGGCAGTTGCCCCAAATTCTTTTGCTGAATTAAATATCGCAAAATTAAAACAACCTATTCCTGGATATTCAGGAGATCCTGGATGAAAATTTAAATTCCATTTAGTTGTTTTGTTCAAAACCTTAGCTGGAATAATCCAAGGAGATAAATACGAAACTAAAATATCATAGTTATTCTGAATTATTTTTTCAGGAAATGGATCATCAGGGTTTCCATAAAAAATATCGATATTGCTTGAAAGTTTTTTAGAATGAATGATTGCCTCTTTTACACCAATTTTTTCTTTTTTTGCTATAAAACAAATTTTCATTTAATTAGAATCCAAAACTGATATAATTCTTTCAACTTGATGGGTTTCTAAATTTGAGCTAGATGGAAGACAAAGACTTGAGCTAACCTGAAATGTTGAAGTTTCTATTTTATAATTTTGACAATCTCTATAAGGTTTTTGCAAATGGTTTAGTCCCCAAATTGGCCGTGATTGTATACCATTTGATTCCAATCGAGCCATTAACGATTCCCTACTCTCACCATAATTATTTTCATTAATTTTAAGAATATTTAACCAATGATTATTACTAGCATAGCTTGGGGTTTTTGCTATTTCAAGCCCTTCTACAGTTTTTAATCCAGCGAAATACTTTTTATATATAGTTTTTTTATGATCTAAGAATTGAGGGAGCTTCTCCAGTTGGGCTACACCTAATGCAGCTTGAATATTAGTAAGGCGAAAATTATAACCAATTTCATCATGAATATATCTTATTGGATCATTTTTAGCTTGTGTTGTGATATATTTAGCTTTTTCTGCTAATTTTTCATTATCTGTAATAATCATACCGCCGCCGCCAGTAGTTATTATTTTATTACCATTGAATGATATGCAGCCAAATTTACCTATCGTACCAGTATGTTTATTATTTAGCTCGCCAGAATTATAAAAAGTACCCAAACTCTCACTTGAGTCTTCAATAATCGCTATTTTTCTATCTTCACATATCGAAACTAGTTCACTCAACTCACATGCGTTTCCCCAAATATGTACTGGTATGATAGCTGATATTTTTTTGGTTGTTGTTTTATTAAAAGTGCTTCCATTTTTAAATTCTGTTTCATTTTTTATAAATTCAATTGTCTTTTGAACATCTATATTATAAAAATTATCACAATCCATAAAAACAGGTGAGGCATTATTATACCATATTGCATTTACAGGAGCAATAAATGTGAGGGTTGGAATTATGACTTCGTCACCTGGCAAAACACCAGCTAAGCGCAAGCTTACCTGAAGAGCTGAAGTGCCATTAACGCATGCTACAGCATATTTTGAGCCAGTGTATGAAGCAATATCTTGTTCAAATTTATCTACATATTTCCCAGCAGATGATACCCACTCGGAATCAATACACTCTTTTACGTATTTTAGCTCATCACCTTTAAGTGAGGGAACGGATAATGGTATATATTTATCCATTTAATTTATTCATATTAATTTCATAGTTTCCGTGAAAATTTTTACTTGATTCTACATTATCAAAAATATGGTTATCTATAGCCTCTACTAATTCATCGATTCCATTCTGAATATTATATTTAGGCTTAAAACCAAGAACGGTTTTTACTTTATTAAATGAGACACGATAATTGCGTGGATCGCTTCCAAACTCTTGATATTTTATTTTTCCTTCTGGAATTTTTTTTAGGATTAGGTTCGCTATCATTTTTTTAGTAGCATTATTATTATCTCCTCCGGCATTAAAAACCTGCCATGAAATTTGATCTTTTGGAGATTCTAATACTAATTTAATGAGCATTGAAAAATCTTGAACATGGCAATATGGTCTCCAGGTATCTGCGTCATAAACCACCAGTTCGTTTCCAATTGCTAATTCTCTAGTAAATTCACTTATTGTCAAATCAAATCTCATCCTTGGCGAAAGACCAAACGCAGTTGCAAATCTCAAAATAGTTGGATTCATATCCGTTTTATCAATCAGTGACAAAATATACTCTTCAGCTTTAACCTTAGATTTAGCATATAGAGATAATGGATTTAACTCAAATTCTTCATCAGCTTTTTCATCATTCTTAATTAATCCATAGTTTGAACAGGTAGAAATAAAAATAAAATTTTCTATGTTTTCTTTAGCACATAAATCGATAACGTTCTTTACTCCTTGATCATTAATAGCGGAAGACTCACTTGGATATTTTTTTGTGATTGGATCCCCTACAAGGCCGGCAAGTAAAACAACTGCATCAGAATTTTGCATTGCAAATTTCAAATTGCTAATATCTAACATGTCTCCGTGAACAAAGTTATAATTCTTTGAATTGATTTTGTTTAAAACACAAAGGTTGTTTTTGTAAATCAAATTATCATAGGATGTAACATTATAATCACTAGAAATCAAATTTTCACATAGAATGTTACCTATGTAGCCTTCGCCACCAATTATTAAAATATTTTTCATGCTTTAAATACCTTTTTGGATGAACTCATTACTCCTCTTGTGTCTACTATTACTTTTGATTCTTTAAGAATAAGGTCATAATCAAAAGCATCATGATCAGTTGAAATTAAAACTAAATCAAAGGAATTAATATTAGACGCAGTTAATTCTACACTAGACAAATTAAATTTATATTTTCTTGTTTTTGGGATAATTGGAAAAAAAGGGTCTGAATATTGAACACTTGCTTTTTTATCTAACAGAGCACTAATTATGGCATATGAAGGAGACTCTCTAGTGTCATCAATATTTTTTTTATAAGACAAGCCTAGGACAAGAATTTTGCTATCTGAAATCAACTTATTGTTAAGTTTTAACGCTTTTTCTATTTTACTAACTACATAATTTGGCATAGATGCGTTAATTTCTCCTGCCAGTTCTATAAACCTTGTCTCAACCCCAACTTGTTTTGCTTTCCAAGATAAGTAAAAGGGATCTATCGGTATACAATGACCACCTAGACCAGGCCCAGGATAAAAAGGTGTGAAGCCAAAAGGTTTTGTTTTAGCTGCGTTGATTACTTCATATATATCAATGTTCATTTTATCTGCTACTATTTTTAGCTCGTTCACTAAACCAATATTTACAGCGCGATGAATATTCTCTAGTATTTTGGTCATTTCAGCTACTTTTGGAGAC
>MDTC01173771.1_pt1 | contig 17313 bp, 20 predicted proteins | sample 811181 | NCBI WGS metagenome assembly MDTC01 (sample SAMN05326644, study PRJNA326480) | marine metagenome | isolation source: seawater | place: Pacific Ocean: North | collected 2011 | reverse complement strand
TGTCATGACCGGTGGTGCGATGTATGCCGATGTGTATGCCAGGATGTGGCAACTCTATGAGCGGGGAGACGAGGCCGAGTTACGTGCTTGTTATGCACGGTTACTGCTAATCCAAAATCTGGATAATTTGATCCCCGGTGTCAGGCTTTACGTCATGCAAAAAAGAGGAATCTTCAAGATTATCAAGTCACGCCGGGGTGATTATAGTTTTAGTCCGCAGCAAATTGCCGAGATAGATTATCGTTTCGAGGCGCTGAAACCCTATCTGATTGGCTGATGCTTATTAGACCGGATAGCTAATTATTGCCTGAGCCTAACTAAGCCCCACCAATTGATTGCGCAAGTGAGGATAACTGCTTTTCTCGGATAACCAGATCGACAGGAAACGTTGAGTAAACATTGGGTCAACAACACTGCCGATAAGCTCGCCATTGAAAAAGAACTCGCTGGCTAACTCTGCATTCACGCGCAGCACAATTTGATCGCCGCGCTTGATATCAGGCCAAAAAGTGTCCAGCTGCTGCAGCCAGGTTTCGCTGCTGTTAACATAAACCCCCTGTTTTCGCCATTCTTTTCGAGTTCGATCAATCAAGTCATCCTGTTTAATGTTGCGTCGATAATCGATGCGCAACGCGAGCTCCGGTTCAACCCCGCGATAGACACCATCCTTGCTGAACAGATAGCTGTCATAGATGGTCCAGAACATCACTTTGAGAGTGGCGTTACCTACCTCGTTGAGCTCAGCCGTGACATTGGCTGAGCTGGCGGCAGCTAACAGCAGGGTCAGGATCAGGCAACTAAGTCGTAACATTAAATTTCTCTAATTTCCCGTCGGCAATCATACAAGATAGGGGTAGTGCGATGATCCAAATCGCGCTCATGCTCAGTAAAGCAAGGGGATAGGCGTCACCAAATGAGACTGCACCAAGTCTTTCTCCGACCGCGTAGTTAAACGGAATCACCAGCGCGCCGCATAACGCTGCAAGTATTTTGTAGCGTCCAATCATCCGCAGAGACAGGAACAGAGTCGTTGAGAAGGCTACCCATAGCACCATTAGCCATGCTGGAATCAGCAGTCCGCCAGCACCGAAAAGGCTAGCCTCGAATTGAAAGATACCGAGCGCTGTCAGCAGCACGTCAATACTGATGCCTATGGCAATCAAGGGCAGCAATCTTTTGAGTTCAATAACCTGATGCCTTACGAGCAGGATGACATACACAAACACGGCCGGCGCCGCCAGCCAAAGATAATCATCTCGACCCACCACGCAGGCCAACCAGGTCAGGTTGAAGGCAATGATATTGAAGGTTTTGGAAAGCAGTACACGCAGCATCGTGCGAAACCTCAGTCTCGTCAGACCTTTTCGCCCTCGCGGTGAGGCGCCTTGCTGGCCAGTAACTGCACGGTGCTAATGCGTCGCTCCAGGAATCCGCCTTCACAATATCCCAGGTAGTAGAGCCAGAGGTTGCAGAATTTGTCATCGTAGCCGCGTGCCTGCAGCGCCGGCCTGTTGGCGAGAAAGGCTTCGCGCCAGTGCGCCAGGGTTTGCGCGTAGTCCCGGCCGATATCCAATACGTTCCTAACTATCAATTCTGTCTTGTCCGCCATAATTTCTGTCATCAGCTTCATTGATGGCAGGAAACCGCCAGGGAAAATGTGCTTCTGGATAAAGTCTTCGTTATGACTGTATTCCTGGTAGCGCTGATCCGCAATGGTGATCGCCTGCAGCATCATCAGGCCGTTAGGTTTGAGCAGATCATTAAGTTTCTTGAAGAAGCCGGGTAAGTATTTCTTGCCCACAGCTTCGATCATCTCTATCGACACGATCTTGTCGTACTGACCTTCCAGTAAGCGATAGTCCTGATCCAGCAGGGTGATCTGGTCGCTGAGGCCGGCGGCCTCGACCTGCTGTTTGGCATAGTTGAGTTGTTCATCGGAGATTGTCGTGGTGGTGACCTTACAGCCGTAGTGCTTGGCAGCAAAAATGGCCAATCCACCCCATCCTGTGCCGACTTCCAGCAAATGATCGTCTTTACTTAGCTGCAACTGCTCACAGATTCGGGCTAGCTTATTGATCTGGGCCGCCGCAAGGCTTTCCGTCGGCGAGTCGTAGATCGCAGAGGAATACTGCATGCGCGGATCAAGGAAGGTTTGGTAAAGATCATTGCCCAAATCGTAGTGCGCGAGAATATTTTTCTTGGCCTGACTACGGGAATTAGCGCGCATCATGGATCGGGCCAGACTTAAGGGTTTAAGCAACCAGCCAAAGCGGCTGCCCCAGTAATCCATCATGCCGAGATTGCGGGCGAAGAATTGGGTGACTTTAGTAATGTCGGGAGAAGTCCACCAACCATCGACAAAGGCTTCGCCGGCCGCGGTGTTGCCGCCTAGCAGTGCCCTGACGTAGGCGCGGGTATCGACAATATTCGCTTCGGCTTGCAGTGGCGCATGCTTGTCACCCACCTCGGCAATAAGATGCCCCTGTTCTCGCAGCAAAAAATGGCCTTCTGTGGCATGGCTTAGCACTTTGATAAGCACGGTGCGCAGGATTTCTACAGACCTCGGTGAGTGATTGGTCGGTCTGAGTTGTTGATCTGCGTTCAGGCTCATGTCGTCGCGATTCATGCAGTACCCTCTTCCGTCTTTGAGTCCGTTTTGTTGCAGTGTTTTTTCGGGTGTTTGTAAAGCGGGGTGCGCTTCCAAAGAAGCCGCAGTGCCTGCCAGTAAATCCCCGACACCAGAATTAAGGTTTGGCATGGAGCTTTCCATAATACGCGACTCAATTCCCTTTGGTTTAACTCGACGCGCTTCAAGCTCAGCGTTGCATCGAACACTTTCTGTTCGGATTGATTGCGATCATGCACGGCAATGTGAACTGAACAGCTTTCATCTGAAGGTGCTTGTATGCGCCAGTGATAGCTTTGCTGCATGGGGTTAAACGGTGACACATGGAATTCTTTCGCGTGGGGCTCAAGCTTGTTCAGATCCAGCAAATAGTAATGCCGCTCGTGCCAGGGCGTATTGCTAACTTCGGCCAACTGATAAGTATATTTGCCGTCTTGTCTGAGGTAATAGACGTTGAGCGGGCTGAAGTAGAAGCCAAAATAGCGCAGGTGGACCAGGCAGAAAACATCACCTTCAATCTGGGTGACCGGCTGTCCGGCAAGCTTGGCTATTTTTGATCTAACACTGGCTGCAATCTCGCCTGTGCTGCCTATATAGTCTTCGCGTTTAAACCGGGCCCAGCGATACCACTGTTTTCCCAGCTGCCAGAATCGCTGCGTTAGATCAGGAATCTCCTCTGCTTTTAGTAGGAACATGTGGATGGGGTATTCAAACTCGTGCTGGGTAGGAATGAACCTGCGGTGACGCACAGTGCCTTCGAATGCCGCACTCTCTAACTGCTCAGAGGTGCTTTCGTTGGCGGGGGTTACGTTCACAGTGATTCTCCGAACCGCTTTGCTACATCCAGCGCGCTACGTACCCCATCCTCGTGAAAACCGTTGTACCAGTAGGCCCCGCAGAAGTGCGTGCGCTTATGGCCGCAAATTTCGTTACGGCGCGCTTGGGCTACGCTGGAGGTTGCGGAGTATACAGGATGAGCATATACGAACTCCTGCAAAATCTTGTCAGGATCGATCTTGTTTTTGGCGTTGAGTGAGACCAGGAAAGGCTCCGGGCTCTGAACGCCTTGCAGAATGTTCATGCTGTAGGTGACCAGCGGCAGTTCATGGGTTGCGGTTTCTCCTGCCAGGAAATTCCAGCTGGCCCAGGCCAGTTTTCGCTTCGGCATCAGGCCTACATCGGTATGCAGGATCACGCTATTATCCTGATAAGCGATGGCGGCAAGTACTTCATTTTCCTGATCTGAAGCATCCTGCAGAAGCGCCAGGGCCTGATCGCTGTGACAGGCAAAAATTACCTGGTCAAAGGTTTCTGTGCCTGCAGCGGTTGTCAGGCTCACTGAAGCTTCATCGCGATTGACAGCTCGCACTGGGGAGCTCAACCTGATGCGATCCCGGAAGCTGTCTGTCATTGGCGCTATGTAGGCGTGGGAGCCTTCCTTGAGGACATACCACTGCGGTCGATTCTTGATGTCCAAAAGACCATGGTTTAGAAAAAAGCGCAGAAAGAACGCGAGTGGGAACTGGCCAGCTTGCTCGACGCTGCAGGACCAGATTGCTGCAACCATGGGTAACAGGTAATTTAGTCGCAGGCGGTCGCCAAGATTTTGCTGTGCGAGAAACTCATCAAGGGTGATGTCTTCAATCTGCTGCTGCGCAATGGCAGCCTTGCTGGCCTTGTTGAAACTGAGAATGTCAGAGACCAGGCGAATGAACTGGGGGCGCAACAGGTTTTTCCGTTGTGCAAACAGCGTATTCAGGCTGTGGCCGTTGTATTCAAGGTTCTCACTATCATTGCGGACACTGAAACTCATTTCCGTCGGCTGCAGAGAGACACCGAGCTGGTCCATGAACTTCAGAAAATTAGGGTAGTTGCGGTCATTGCATACTATGAAACCGGTATCGATTTCATACTGCTCGCCCGCCATCTCGACCGGGACAGTATGGGTGTGACCACCGATGTAATCATTGGCTTCGAACACACTAACGTCATGTTTGCGGGCAAGTAAATGGGCAGCAGTGAGGCCGGAAATGCCGCTTCCCACTATAGCTATTCGTTGCGATGACATGAGTCTAATTAAGACCCCAAGTGTTTATTGATGGTGAAGTGTTATTTTCAGATTACTGTCGAGTGGTCATTCTGGCTATCAAGAGTCGCTGCATGGCGAAAGGCAAAAGCGAGAGCGATTTCAGCATACCTGTGAACAGTCTCGGGAAGTGTATTTCATTTTTACCCCTGGCAATACCCTTGCGAATGTGGCGTGATGCGTACTCCACGTCCACGCGCATCGGCATGGGAAAATCATTCAGGTCGGTTAGCGGCGTTTCCACGAACCCGGGGGCAATGTAACTGACATGGATACCTGCCTTCTTCAAGGTGATGGCCAGGGTCTTTGCTAGATACTCTGTGGCCGCCTTGGAGGCGCCGTACGCCTCGGCCCGCGGCAATGGCAGGTAGCTAGAACTGCTGCCCATCAGGGACAGCGTGCTGCCGACACTTAGTCTTGGAATAAGCGCTTCTAAGCAATTAGCGATGCCAAGCAGGTTAACACTTATCACTCGCTCAAAGCTCTGGGCATCAAAGTTCATGGCGTCAATGAATTCACAGGTGCCGGCGTTTAGAATCCCGATGTCCAGATCGGGGACTGCCCCTAGCGCTTGCTTGCAGTCATCGAAGCTCTGGACATCAAATTTGAGTGGGATGGCGCGATGCCCAAATGGATCAGTTAAATCGGCCAGCATAGAGGCGCTCCGGCCGCAGCAGTATACTGTGTGGCCGTCTTCAAGGTAGTCGAGGGCAAGTTTGTGACCGATGCCGGAAGTGGTCCCGGTGATCAGTATATTCATTGCCCCAGGCGATGCTTAAGGCGCTGGATAATGCGTCCGAGCAGGGGCAGATGCTCATAGAGCATTGCGCCCATGTCGAAATAATCGCGGTGATAGTAGATTTTCCCGTTGCGGGTTCGCAAGTAGCTGGACCCCTCAACCCGAATCGTATCTCCACCTCGCAACTTTTGGTGGTTCAAAAACATTGTCCATGTCAAAAATATATCCGTCTCACTCGCTATTGATGAGTGAAATTTGAAGGAGCATTTGGATAAGTTACTGAATTGCTTATGCAAATATCTCATTAAAGAGCGCTTTCCCTGCACCGCGTGAGATGGATCTTCAAAGTGGATATCAGATGTGTATAAGGACTCCAAATCGGCGACATTTTCACTACCAATAGATAGATACGCTTCTTTCACTCGCTGCGCCAAATAATCCGCGCTGGTTAGATTTTGCGCTGCTTTTAATTCGGGAGTCGGCGTCATGGGTATTGAAATCACTTTTTAATTTGTGTTTCACCAAGATACGGGTTCTGGTACTGTTTAGATCACCCGTAAAAAAGCATGACTTTTTGTGATCTAAAGCCATTACCCCCGCGTTATGACTGACTATGGGCACAATGGTCTCAACAATGGACAGTTTTTCAATGAGCTCTGTAGTTCCGAAAGCCACGCCTGCCGCGCCTAGAATGGAGCCTCCATCGAAAATCGGGAACACTCGAACATGTGATCCTGATGGCGATGAATACCTCCTAATTGCCGTTGGCAATCATCAGGACCGGGCGGCATTCAACGAGTTATTCACCCGCTTTTCCAAGAAAATCTACGCTATGGGCATGAAGTTGACCCGAAACGACCAGCTCTCCCATGATTTAGTACAGGAAGCAATGCTCACAGTTTGGCAGAAAGCGCCATTATACGATTTAGATCGCGGAACCGCTCAAAGCTGGATTTTCACGCTTACAAGAAATCGCTGCTTCGACATACTTAGAAAGATGAAGCGACAACCTGCGACCGTGAGCGCTGACGACATTTGGCCCCAAGAGGGTGACAGCGACAGTCAACTGGTGCATGAGGAAGAGGGCACCACGGAAGTGGCAGTGAGTAAAATCGAGAGTTTTTACACCAAACTACCCGCTGCGCAGCGCGCAGTGATCGAACAAATTTACATACACGATCGCACTCACGAAGAGGCTGCGGCGGTTTTAGAAATCCCACTAGGGACCTTAAAATCGCGCCTACGTCTCGGTGTAGGCAAATTGAGACAGATGGTTGGTACAGATGATGACTAACGAAGCTAAATTTCATCCCACTGCAGAACAGCTCGGTGGATTCGCCCGCGGTACTCTGACCGCTGGGATGAACGTGGTGGTCTCCGCACACGTCGAACTATGCGATGACTGCCGCGGCAAAATCAGTAGCCTAGAAGCCGAGGCGGCAGCAGAAATGCTTCAGGAAATCCCTGAGGCGAGACCTAGTAATAAAGAATTTTCCAGTATGGTAGACAGTATCGTCAATCATCCTCAGATGCAGTTAAATGAACAGGGCTCTGACTCTGTGACTAAAATCCACATGCTTGAGCACAGCGTTAGCTTGCCTAAGGTTCTGGTCAAAGTTGCGTCGGAGGGGCTGGTATGGAAAAAGCTCGCTGGTGGAATTAATCAGGCGTCAGTGACGCTGGATGATCAAACTCAGTGCGAATTTCTCTACATGAAGCCGGGCAGTCAGGTGCCTGTTCACAAGCATCAGGGCAGTGAAGTGACATTGGTGCTCGATGGCAGCTTCTCTGATGAGTTGGGTCACTACAAGCAGTCAGATTTCGTAGTGCGAACAGCCAGCGACATGCATCAGCCAGCCAGTGAAGAAGGCTGCCTGTGTTTTGCGGTGCTTGACAGCCCGCTAACTTTCACCAAAGGTCTGGCCCGTCTGCTCAACCCCTTTATTCGCTACCGCTTCCGTCGCGCAACGGCCGCAGCTTCCCTTTAGCGATTAGCCGTCGGCCCAGTCCGCTTTAAATCTTCAGACGCGCATCGACATTCATTGCGATTGAGAAGCGCCCTCGTTTGCCTCTGAAAGGCCTCATCCCGTGTCTTAGCCAGGCGGGAAAAACAATCAGGTTGCCTCGCTGCCGCTGAATCTCAGATTCATATTGTTGCGGCTGGCCATTCACACCCATCATCCGAAAACTGGTATCCCGCATCGCCGCCATTGGAAAGGGGGGATCCTCAAGATAGAGGTGACCACCAACCTCCTGCTCAAATTCTCCCGGCTCATTGCCCATATCGATATAGAGCACTGCGGCCCTAAGGTTACCAGGTGACTGTGCATGTGATTGAAACCGCCCTCGGGTGTGACATTAGCCCACATGCGTACCGGCCAATCCCGTTCTTCTGCTGATGATTTCTTGAAATGGCTCATGCGCTTGGCGATATTCACCGCCGCCTGTGCCAGTTCTTGTGCTTCCTAACCACCCCAGCTCAGCATGTCAGTGTCGGAATACCACGCCCCGATATTGGACCGAGACAGTCCATCGTCTTCGGCCATGCGGTCACGAATAGTTTGCTCAAGCGCAGCCATTAAGGTTTCTCCATGGCCATAGGCAAAAGGTGTTTCGAACAAGCCCACGGGCTGGGCTTCAACGCGCATTGGTTCGGTATCAGACATAGGATCGTTGGAGTGCATAAGTGGCACTAGACTACGCGCCTAAGTTGACGAACTTATGACTGTTTCAAGACTTTACTCACGGGTGGTTCCAAATCCCAACCCGCTTTAATACTCGTACCCAGTAAATGTCATAAAACTGCAAAAAAAACGTCTCAGAAATGCAATATGTCCCTCCTATCATTGCGGCGTCTGAACTTTCGGGTTCCAAAATAATGATCAAGGAGTCGACATGAAATTCACGAAATCAAAACTCAGTGCAATCGCAACTGGCGCGGCATTCGGAGTAGCCGCTATGGCTGCGCAGGCCGCGGAGCCGCCTGCTTTACCCATCACCGGCGTCAAGACGGGTGCAACCATTCTGGGTGGGGCGACACTGAATAACGGCGCTTCATTCCAGAGCGAGCTGCCTTCAGCAGATGCCTTTGACATCGTAGCGCAGATTAAGCCGCAGAGTTCTGATGTGGGGCAAATGGGCTCCCTGGTAGTCGTGTTGGATGTATCAGGAGTCGGCCAGTTCAACCTGCTTTCCGGCGGCATCTGGGTGCCTTTCGATCCTACCAGCCCTACCCCTTCAAAACTAAGATGCTGTCAGCTACTGAAGAGGTCACCATTATTAATGACCTGATTGGAGCGGACACCAACCTGGCGGGTGCAACCCTGAGTGCCTTCGTTGGGTACTACACTGGCGGTGACATCAACACCATCACCTACACATCGACTCCGGCCATGGCCTCTATCCTGGCAGCCTCAAGTGGTTGTCCAACTGGCACAACTGCTAATTCGGTAACCTTTGAAGGTAAGCCAGTCTGTAACCTGCCAGTAGGTAGCCCGATAACTTCAGATATGCGTCTCACCGCTAACAATGCTTATTTTATGAACGGTACTTTTTTTGTCGGTGAGAATACCGTCAATACTCCCGATGCCGACAAAGTGAAGCTGACAATTGATCCGGGCACAAAGATTATTTCCGAAGGTGGTCAATCTGCCTTAGTAATCAATCGGGGCGGCAAGATCTACGCCAACGGGTCAGCGGCCAAGCCGATTATTATGACTTCAGCACAAGATGATGGGTCACTGGACGTACTGAATGCTCGTGGACTCTGGGGCGGCCTGACACTCAATGGATCAGCAACTCTGAACACTGCCAACGGTTTTGGTCAGGGTGAAGGTTCCACCGGTGAATATGGTGGCGGCACCAGCGCCAACGATGATGACAGTAGTGGTGCAATTACCTATTTGCAGATCCGTTACGCGGGCTTCCCAATCACCTCTGAGAATGAATTGAATACTATCTCATTGCAGGGTGTTGGCCGTGGCACGACCCTCGACTTTATCCACAGCCATAACGGCGCTGACGATGGTATCGAATTTTATGGCGGCACTGTCGATGCCAAGCATGTCCTTATCACGGGTCAGGAAGACGATGCGCTGGACTGGACCACTGGCTGGACCGGCAGACTGCAGCACGTGGTCGTCAAGAATACGACCTCCGGTGATAACTGCATTGAAGCCGACAACCTGGGTTCTAATCCCACAGCGACGCCACGCTCCAATCCAACCATTTCGAATCTCACATGTGTCACCAGCCTGACCCAGAAAAGTAATGGCCACGCCTTCGAACTTAAAGCCGGCACCGGCATGCAAATGTACAACTCAGTCATTGGCGGCCAACTCAATTCGTCTGAGGGATGTATCCTGATTGCGGGTAATGAGACATTCACACAGTCAGCATCGTCCTTGAATGGTTCGCTAAAGATGCAGAAGAGCTTGATTACAGCAGAGTGCGCGGCGGCCCTATCCGGCAGTGGCGCATTTACGACTGCTGATTGGTTTGCAGCACAGACTGATACGACCTCAGGTACAGTGGATCTCGGTGGCCCAGAGGGCTGGACCAACGGCTCGGCTGTAAATGCCATTGCCCCAACTGCGGGTCTTGGTGCTTTCTTCGACACTGTTGACTACATCGGTGGCGTCAAAGATGACACTTCAGATTGGACCAAGGGATGGAGCTTCAACTACGACTAGGGCGCTCTCTTTGGCAACTACAAAAGAGGGTGCATCTGCACCCTTTTTTGTCTAGGGGCAAATATCGAATTTTTGTAAAAGCGCTTAAAAACAATGAGTTAAAGTAGGTTGAGGCAGATCAACAGCTTAGCCGCTGTCACACTACTGTCATAAAGCAGTCATAGCTCTGTAACACACTTGCAATAGGCTTAGCGACAATCACCCATCGGGTGTCTTCCTAGGGGCATAACACCAAATGAATCGCACACAGCTACTCGCCGCCAGCATCGCTCTGGCAGCCAGTTCACTCTCACTCGCGCAGCAGGCGCAAATCGAAGAAATCTCCGTCATTGGCCAGTTCGTTCCCGATGAGAAACGGGCTACGGATGCCGTTTCCAACGTGGTGGATTCCGAGGAATTTACGCGCACCGGTGATGCCAATGTTGCTGAGAGCCTTAAGCGGATCGCGGGTCTGTCCACAGTAGGTGGCAAATTCGTCTATGTTCGCGGCCTCGGTGAACGTTATTCGACGACCCTGCTAAACGGCGCGATTTTGCCAAGCCCCGAGCCGATCAACCGTGTGGTCCCAATGGACCTGTTCCCTACGGCGGTGCTCGATAGTGTACTCATACAGAAGACTTATTCAGCGCGTTTCCCCAGCGAATTCGGTGGCGGCGTACTGCAGATGCGCACCAAGAAATCTACGGACGAGTTTTTCTTTAATGTCACAAGTTCTTTTGGCATGGTGCAGAATGTTGCTTTCAACGACGGCTTTCGAATGGATGGTGGGGATACCGACTGGTTGGGTATCGACGATGGCTGGCGTGAGCAGCCTGTGCCATTACAACAAGCCACTGCTGGAGACCAGGAACTACGAAAGTTCAGCCCTTTTTCCGGAGTCGGAGTTCCACAGGAAGAATTGGATATCGTGGGCCAAAGTCTGAATAATCAGTACACGCCGCAAGTAGAAGACCTACCCCCTAACGCATCACTTACAGCCTCTACCGGAAACTTTTTCGATATTGGTGATAATAGCGCCAAGATTAACTATTTGGCTGCAATCAACTATTCCAATGCTTGGGACACTGACGTCATTGAGAGAAACAGCTGGGTGCCTGGCAGTAACGGCCTGACTCAATTTGACGGCTTGACCTATACAGGTACTGAAAACAGCGTAGATACCAGCGGCATCTTCACCACCGGTCTGGATTTCAATTTCAATCATAATGTACGACTGACTTCGATTGTACTGCGCAAGACCGACAACCTGGTTGGTCAGCAGGTTGGTTTCATTGAGGCTGAGCAGAATGTTGAATTAAACGAGTCACGCTGGATAGAGCGGGAACTTTTTTCCAATCAGTTGCAGGGTGATCATTATTTTCCTGAATTCAACGAGCTGACAATTAAATTGGCGCACCAGCCGCATAAAGGCTGAACGCGATGCGCCGGATGAGCGTATTCATCGCCGAGATAATGGTGAATTTTCATCACGGGTGGACGGCAATCTGCGTAATTGGAGCACGCTGGACGATACCGTGCAGGATGCTGGGCTAGACCTTACAATGACTTTCTACGGCGGTCCGCTGGATTCATCCATTACCACTCGTGCTGGCTATACATGGTCAGAAAAAGAGCGCGAGTCAGAGATTCGCCGATTTGGCTTCGCCTTCGCGGGTAGATTGGCTAACGATCTCGAGTTGTTGCAGCAGCCGATCGAAGGAATCTTGAGGCCAGAACTTATTACGGCAGATGGTTTTACAATCAGGGAGATCACACGGCCAACAGATAACTACGAGGCCAACAACGAACTGGAAGCCTTTTACGGAGAGGTTGAATTTAACTTCGATGACCGTCTGCGCTTCACTCTGGGCGCGCGTCAGGAAGATTTTCTGCAAACTGTCCAAACCTTCGACCTGTTTCGTCCCGATACGAATTCACAGAGCAGTCAGGATAGTAGCGACCTGCTGCCAGCGCTCAGCATGACTTACATCAATGGAAATCATCAATTTCGATTAGGTTATAGCGAGACTGTCTCCAGACCAGATTTCCGTGAACTCTCGCCTGCACCTTTTACCAACCCATTAACCGGCCGTGACATCACTGGTAACCCCGATCTCAAGATTGCCGAACTGACTAACTACGATCTGCGTTGGGAATGGTACTTCGGGTTTAGCGATTACGCGTCGGTCGGTGTGTTCTATAAAGAATTCACCAACCCCATTGAGTCATCGATCTTTGACAGCACGAGCCGTCAGGGAACCTATATCAATGCAATTGGTGCGGAAAATGCCGGTATTGAGGGAGAGATTTACAAGCGCCTGGATTTTCTCGGCACTGACTTCCTGAACGGCATTGGTGAAGACTTCTATGTCCAGGCCAACGCTTCCTACATTGAGTCAGAAGTCAGTATCGCGCCAGAGGATCAAGGCGTTCTGACATCATCTAGCCGTCCGCTACAGGGTCAATCTGACTATTTGTTGAATCTGCAGGTAGGTTACGAGCCCATGCAAGGAACTACCGCTACCTTGCTCTATCACTACTATGGTGAACGCATCGCTGAAGTGGGTATTGAAGGTGCGCCGGATCTAATCGAGCAGCCATTCGGTGAGCTCAACTTTGTTTTTATCCGGGATCTCACCGACGACTTGGCTATGACCTTTAAGGCCAAGAACATTGGCGACCAGCGTAATGAGATCACCCAGAATGGTTTCGTTAACATCGGCTACAACCGTGGCAGAGAGTTTAGTTTCCAGCTGGACTACACATTCTAAAATCTGGATCCGACCTCGTAATAACGATGCGAGGCAAGGAAGATCTCACTCAATTCGAAAGCATGGCAAGCTGCAGAATATGATATTTTGAAAGCAGATTATTTGCGAAAATCCCAGAAATCACGTGCTTCCAGAGCATCTGTTGTCACACAGCTGTAATATTCTATTGCTTAAATGGTGAGAGTTTCCTTAAAATAGTTCATGTCTTCGAGTCCTAATTATGACTGAATCTACTATCCTCATCGTTGATGACGAACCTGCGATTCGGGATATGGTTGGCATCACATTAGATCTTGCCGGATTCAATGCCATCAGCGCAGCCGATGCCCTCGAAGGCCACGTCTGCATTATCGACAAAAAACCCGACCTAGTGCTGCTGGACTGGATGCTGCCAGGCGGCAGCGGCATAGAACTGGCTCGGCGCCTGCGTCGGGATAAAATTACAACGAACATTCCAATTATCATGCTATCCGCGAAGGCTTCAGAGGACAATAAGGTCCAGGGTCTCAACGAAGGTGTGGATGACTACATCACCAAGCCGTTTTCACCACGAGAGCTGGTGGCGCGTATCAAGACGGTTCTGCGCCGGGTAAACGGCAAACAGAAAGACGTGGTGCTGCAAGTTTTTGATCTGAAGCTCGACCCCACCAGCCACCGCATCTCTATCGAAGACAAGCCGGTCGAAATGGGTCCTACCGAGTTTCGTCTGCTCAAGTTCTTTCTGCTTAGCCAGGAGAAAGTGTTTAGCCGCGATCACATTCAGGATGCGGTCTGGGGTGGTAACGTCTACCTGGAAGAGCGCACGATCGATGTGCATATTCAACGCTTACGCAAAGCCTTGTCTTCCATAAACGAGACGCCGATAGATTACGCCAAGCTTATTCAGACTGTTCGTGGTGCAGGCTATCGCTTTTCAGTCCGGCCTTCCTGACGATCCAAGACTCTTAACCCCTTTTTAAATTACATCACTCGGCGCCTGCAATTAGAGCGATGGTCAGTCGACCATGACTATTTGATGGTGCTCTTCAGAGATGCCCAAAATGCGCATTAGACACGTCCATGCTAAGCGCCGGTCAGAGAAGCTTCAGTTAGATGCACCTTCCCGTAAAAGCGCTTCTCGCTCTCGTTGGTATTCTTCGAAGGAAGTTTGGTACTGCGCTTCACAGGCGGCCTGCTGTGCAATGGGAATCGCGTGGCAGCGCTGCAAGTGATTCTGTTGGATGGATTCGAACAGTGCCTGGTTCGAGCAGGATGTCGCTAGCAATACGCTAGCCGTCGCCAGTCGCCAACCAGATAATCCTCGTTGGATATTGTCTCTCCGCAGTTGGCGCGCCAAATATTTAATAGGGTCATCCCTCTCGGCTTGCCAGTTATTCTGCCATAACCGGCTTTTGCGTCACAAATGCGGGGATACCATGTATTGGAACTTCCGCTGACAGCTACCGGGGATGCACCTGCAAGATTTCTCTTGCTGTTGCTGGATCTGCAACGCTACAACCGGCTTGTGCAACGAGGTCGGCTGTTGTTTGCACAAGGTCAACATTAGAGGCGGCCATGTTGCCATCAGGCAGCAACAGGTTGTTTTCAAACCCTACCCGGCAGTGGCCGCCTTCCGAGATTGCCGCGCCCATACAGCGGGATTCATCGCGGCCAAAGGCACAAACTGACCACAGCGAACTCTTATCCAGACGCGCAATGAGAGGTGGTAGCGCGTCAGGATCTGACTCCTGAGATGCCTGATAACGCCCCAGTACCAGCAGTACGTGAATAGACTCATCTGGTACCAGGCCTCTTTGGTAAAGGCTATTGAAAGTATGGATATCATCGTCGTCGTACAGAATGTACTGGGGTGCGATGCGCTCAGTGTAAAGCCACTGGAAGAAACCAGCAGCAGCCGATTCATACTTCGCCGAGGGGATCAGTTCCCTTAGCGCCAGCGAAACTGCCTCTGGCCTGGTCTTTTTTACACTCGCGATTTGCTCGGCTGGCTGATAGCGGCCAACCGCCTCGGTGGTAATCTGAATAATCAGATCCGGGCCTGCCGCTTGCCGAATTTGGTTGATGGCAGCCCGGTAGCGTTCGGGGTCAAGACTGTGGACGAAATTCTTGTCCCGGACATGTAAATGCAGCATCGCGGCGCCAGCCGCGGAGCAGGCGGCTGCCGTCTCGCCCAGCTCGTCTGCGGTCAGAGGCAGCTGTGGATGATCCTGTTTGAGTTTGCGCGCTCCATTTGGTGCTACGGTAATTAATACGGGTCGAGTCATTTTCTTTGCTATTTCTTGCATCGGGGCGAAAATGTCAGTGTTGCCAGTCTGCTTGCTTGTCCTAATCATCATGTTGGAAGGAAGGACGAATCGATGCAAGGCTTTTGTAAAACCTGCATTGCAGCATTGTTCTTGATCCCCTTAACGATTTCTGCTGCAGCAGCGGAATGGGGGCTCCGACGTGTTCGCGACGGGATTCGAGTATTCATGCGCTTGTGTCATGAGCAGCGCTGTGACAACCTTGTCGGTACAACCGCCACGCTTGCCACGACAATTCTCAAACATGGAAATGAAGTCGAACCATGCCCCATGATCACGATCACACCGAGCCGCCTTCGGATCTCGAACTGAGAGTTAAGGCTCTGGAAAGCCTGCTGTTGGAAAAGGGCCTGGTGAAGCCCGATGCGCTCAACGCGATTATCGAAACCTATGAACACAAAGTGGGCCCGAAGAACGGCGCTCATGTTGTTGCCAAGGCATGGTCCGACCCGGACTTCAAGCAGGCGCTGTTAACAGACGCAACATCAGCCGTGGTCGACCTCGGTTATATAGGTCGACAGGGTGAACATCTCACCGTGGTAGAAAATACGCCGTCAGTGCATAACTTGGTGGTGTGTACCCTGTGTTCCTGTTATCCCTGGACCCTACTGGGTTTGCCGCCGATCTGGTATAAGTCTGCCCCTTATCGAGCCCGCGCGGTGAGTGAACCCCGCTCTGTGTTGGCCGAATTCGGCTCGGAACTCCCTGAATCTACTGGCATCCAGGTATGGGACTCCACCTCTGAAATGCGTTATCTGGTGTTACCCATGCAACCTGCCGGTACCGAAGATTGGGGCGAAGCGTGTTTGCAGGCATTGGTGAGTCGCAACAGCATGATCGGTGTTGAGCTGGCAAAGCCTGCATCAACATTAGCCCAGCGAGATGCCGAATCATGATCGGCGGCCATGACCTCGGCGGTAAACATGGTCTTGGGCCAATTAATCCCGAGCCTGAATCAAAAGAACCTTTGTTTCATGCGGAATGGGAACGCCGGATTTTTGCGCTGACGCTTGCCACCGGTATGCTGGGGCAATGGAACATAGACGAGTCTCGCCATGCGCGCGAGCGTCAGCATCCAGTGGATTATCTCAAGCAAAGCTATTACGAAAACTGGCTGGTTGGGCTGGAGAAACTGTTGGATGAAAAGCATCTGCTTGAACGCGCAGAGAACCAGCAAGAAAACCTCCGCATTCCCGATGCTGTAGGCGCCGAGAAAATACTTGCCAGCGGTGGACCCACCTTAATGCAGGATAAGGCGCCAGCGCGCTTTGGTATCGGCGCCAAAGTTATGGTAGCGAAGCGCCAAGGCAGCGGACACACTCGAGTGCCAGCCTATGCACAAGGCGCCAGCGGCGAAATCGTCGATCATTATGGAACCCATGTTTTCCCCGATGCCAATGCGCGGGGAGATCGCCGCGGTGAGCACTTGTATTCTGTGCGCTTCGATGGCGAATCGCTGTGGGGCAATGAGTCACAGGGGCAGTCGGTTTTTATTGATCTGTGGGAGCCTTACTTGGAGGCAGCAGCAATATGAAAACGTTTCCAGGACAGCCGCTTGAACAGGATGAGCCAGTCTTCAGGGAACCCTGGGAGGCGCATGCCTTTGGCCTGGTCATCGCCTTGCACGGACAGGGAGCCTTCAGCTGGAGTGAATGGGCAACGGCTTTGAGTGAGTCGATAAGAGCGGCACAGGAGGCAGGTTATCCTGACACTGGGGAAACCTATTACCAGCACTGGCTGGCGGCGCTGGAAAAACTTACCGAAAGCAAGGGGCTCTCAGCACCGGAAGAGATGGCCGCGCGCAAAGAATCATGGAAGCAGGCTTATCTGACGACACCCCACGGCCAGCCCATCGAACTCAAACCCGCGGAATGACCTCGGCCACAGTCTCTGTTAATAGCCGCATAAAGAAGGGCTTTGAGATCCAGCCTCTGAAACCTGACGAAGCATAAATAGACTCAACGGCATCTGTAGCGTAGCCGCTGCAGATGGTGCGGGCGAAAAAATCCGTGTCAATAACATTCGAAGCCCCTCCACGACCTTTATTCCAGCCAGAATAGTCAAACCCTTGATGTTGCAACACTAGGGTGACTGCCTATATTCAGATATTCTTCATAG
>MDTC01274525.1_pt1 | contig 17315 bp, 14 predicted proteins | sample 811181 | NCBI WGS metagenome assembly MDTC01 (sample SAMN05326644, study PRJNA326480) | marine metagenome | isolation source: seawater | place: Pacific Ocean: North | collected 2011 | reverse complement strand
GGTGGCAACTCGCCCTGCTCTCGGTGGCAACTCGCCCTGCTCTCGGTGGCAACTCGCCCTGCTCTCGGTGGCAACACGCCCTGCTCTCGGTGGCAACACGCCCTGCTCTCGGTGGCAACTTGCCCTGATCCCGGTGGCAACTTGCCCACAGAGAGGCAGCAAGGTGGCGACCTGGCCTCATACCTGACGACCGGTCTGCCCCTCAAGTAGCAGCTTGCCCGACAAAAAGCGTGGTCATCATATATCAAGTTTGGGTAGACATCTGATGTAAGAAGGGTTATAGCTAGGCGGTTGACCTCGTGCTGTATGGCACATGACAAAAGCATCAAAGGAGCGACAAACATGCGAATCTTGTTTATGAGCCTGCTCGCCATGGTATTCCTGGCTGGAGCGTGTGGCAAACCCCCTACAAAAACAGAAAACACACAAGAAAAAATCACCACTGAACCTGTCACTGAAAAGTCGACGGAGCCAGCGGCTGAACCTACAAAAGAACCTACAAAAGAGCCCGTAAAAGAGCCAACAACAGAGCCTTCTCCAGAGCCAGTACAAGACCAGAGTGACGCGGGTACAAAAGAAGAGCCTGGTGTTGAACCCACACCTGACACAAAAACAGAGAGTGTCCCTGAGGCCAAAACGGAAAACGTCCCTGAAACCCAAACAGAAGCCACTCCCGAATCAGGTCCAGAGGGTAGCATTCCAGAATTTGTGGCATTCCAACCTCCCAAACCAACATTGGTTCAGGGTCATGGTTGGACAGATGACGACAACACTTACAGCGTCGCATATGACAGCAGTGGGAACATCTACGTAACAGGTTCCATTTGCGGCTCCTCATCTGGAAATTGCTCGGTCAAATTCGACAGCACCTTCTTGAACACCAAGGGGGGTGGAGACATCTTCATCCTCAAGATGGACAGCACAGGGAAGGTCCTCTGGGCGAAGAACGCAGGTGGTACAGGAGACGATTATGGTGGCTCGATCGCAGTCAACAGCAAAGGCGAAGTCTTCGTCGCTGGTGCGATCTGCCTGCAAGCGACATCGAGCTGTTCGGGTACATTTGGTTCATATACATTAAATTCCAAAGGGGACGCGGATGTGTTCTTAACGAAGCTCGACGCTACAGGAAAATTCTTGTGGGTTAAGGGTATAGGTGGAACAGGTGAAGACTACGATGGTGGTCTTATGCTCGATAAGAATGGCAATCCACACCTCGTCGGTTCATTTTGTTATGGCGCGACAGGGAGTTGTACGGCGACAGTCGGGACGGACACACTGACAAGTAAGGGTGGCGAAGACATCTTCATGGCAAAATTCGACGACACAGGAAAGGTTGTGTGGGCGAAGAGCGCAGGTGGTACGGGAGATGATTTTGCGCCAGGTCTTCACGTCGACGGCACAGGGAATGTCCACGTCTCTGGTTACATTTGCGAGAGTGGCGCAGCGGGTTGTGGTGCGACGTTTGGCACCAAGACATTGACAAGTAAGGGAGAATCAGACGCATTTGTGGCGAAGTTGGACAGCAGCGGGAACACGTTGTGGGCGATTTCGTTTGGTAGTGCGTCGAGTGATTACGCTGGTAACCTCGTAGTGAACGCGACGGGGGAGATCTTCCTGACAGGTTCCATTTGTTATGGTTCTGGTGGTTCGGCATGTAGTGCGACAGTGGACAGTAGTCTTCCGGCGTTGACGATCAAGGGTGAAGAGGAAATGTACATCGCGAAGTTCGACGCAAATGGTGTGGCGAAGTGGGCGAAGACCTTTGGTAGCACGAGTGAGGATTACGGTTTTGGGATTGCATTGGACAGTAAAGGGAATGTACACGTTGCAGGTTACTTCTGTGGCGGTGTGAGTAATTGTTCGATCAGTTTCGGGAACACGACATTGAATACTCGTGGGACCTATGACATCTTCCTTGCGAAGTTCAACACAACGGGAAGTCCTGTCTGGGCGGTCTCGTTGGGGAGTAGCGAAGAGGACTTGTTGAATGATCTTGTGATCGACGGTTCGGACAATCTCTTTATGGTGGGTACATCATGTGGAGGCAGTACAGGAAGCTGTAGTCTCTCTTACGATGGCGGAACCCTGAAGAGTGACGGCAAGAGCGACGGCTTTTTGGCGAAGTTCCCACCGAAATAATCTATTTAAATACATACATATGGAGTATATGGGGCTCCAGGGCATGAGGATAAATGAATGGGGTCTTTGAGGGGTTTTTGGAGCGGGACGAGGACGACCTTTACGCTCAAGTAACAAAATCATGCCTGACATACATCAGAGTAAGAAGACTTTCGCCTCCAAGTCGACATACATGAGCAACACAGCTATCGGGTCTTTTCAAAAGACCCAGGCGCGCTTCGCTTGCCTTCCCAAACATTTGAACCCCTTCGGGGTATTTTAGCAATTCTCTTTTTATAACAAAAAGATACAACCAGGATAAAACGTGTTTAAAAGCACATTCTTTAAAGTAAGTGCTTTACGATATGGGAATTTATCGGTACATTGTAAACATGCAGATACAAGATTTGATTCAAGGAAGCATGAATGCAAAAAATACCAGAGTTTTCAAAGCCTGAATACGAAGAACTTGTCCTTGCCATCCATCGAGTCAATCAGGGTTGGCACCTTGCCCAAGAACTTTTCCAAGCAAACAATGGACTTTCAATCTCCTTTCGGGAACGGAAACATCGGTTTCAAAAGAAGTTACTCTCTCTCTACCCAAATAAGCTCTATCTCAGACATGACACAGAGCTCCTTGGAGAAAGCAAGATTTACAGTATCAGGCTTACCCAAGGAGTGGAGCACTATCAAGATGCCTGCCATCTCCCCGAGAGAATTTACCTTGGGTGGGATTTGCCTCACAAGATCAACATTTCATAGCTTTTTGGTTTACGCATACAAAGTACAACTTCTACAATACAGGAGTCATAGATGAACATTCTCTCTCGCTTTTGCTCAACGTTCTTGTTTGCGGTATCCCTTGTTCTAGGTTTCCCACTGGCCTTATTTATTCAATCATTTATCAACAAGCTCGGTATCTTCCCAAAAACAGATGCAAGCAGTCAGAGCATTTTGTTTTTGATCTACTTTGTACTTATGGCATTTGGCATACAACTTTTGCTACGAACAATGTTCAGAAGCTTTGACATTCGATTTTCGAACAAATTACTTTCGGAACTCTCCCAAAAAGCACATAGCTACATATATGTAAAACGAAAACAAGAAGTTACTTGGTTAAAGAATTTCCTATTCCTCGAACATACAGCTTTTGAAGATGCCATTTTAAAGGAGGAAGGACAATATCGCTTCAAGCCAACGACCGACACGGACAGAATCATCTTGAAGCGAAACCCTCTTTCCGATGTGGAACATTATCAGAAGAGTGGGCTATCGTTTGTATCTCCCCTTCTCACAGCTTTAGGTGTTTTGGGGACATTTTGGGGTATCAGCCAGGGATTGCTAGGGTTTGGGACGCTCGACGGACTTGATTCAGCACGCCTTTTAGAAAAAATGAAGCCTCTTCTTGGTGGCATGTCTACAGCATTTGTAACATCCCTTGTTGGGATTGGAGCATCTGTCATATTCATCTTGAGCGAAAAAGTCATGGAGAGCATTCTAAAGATGCAACTCAGACATCAAAAAGATCTGCTCAATAAACACTTCGCACTTGACAACCCAACACGCTACTTACGCTCACAGCAATCGTCTGACATGGCAGGCGTGGCAGAAAGTATGTCCAAAGTCGCTGAAGAAATGAAAAGTGCAGCGATGCAAATGAACATGCAAGGCCTTGGGCAGGTAGTAAGTAGTGCGATCACAACAAGCCTCCAACCGCTCGTCACACAAAACCAAAAAAATGGAAAGGTCATGGAGCAACTTCTCCAAAAACAAGATCGTTTTGGAGAAGAACTTTTAACACAATTCAAAACGACATTGTTTGGTCCCCTCCAAAATGCCCTCGAACAAAATAGCGTTGCAATGAACGCAACAAGGGAAGCAATGGAGTCAACAAGACAAAGTGTAGATTCGCTTCGTGGAATTCTTAACGAACAAGTCACACAAATGCAAGCTGTGGTCAAGCAATCACACGAGAGCCTTGACACTTTTGTACATAAACTTGGAGAGGTTTTGAAGGAATCTCAAACACATATGGAAGAAGTCACAAACAGACTAAACACACAAGTCGAAACGATCGCACATGAAGCCACAAAGTCGATAAATATCGCAAATACACAACTCAAACAAACCCTTGGAGGAATAGGAGAAGAACTCACAAATGTGAGCCAAGCAGTCACCCATGAACTCGCACGCTTTCGTCAAACCTACTCGGAATCTTTGGACGAATTTTTTACAAAACAAAACACATCCCTCGAAGAAACATTAGGGCGACAACGTAAAGAACTTGCAGACGTAACAGACCTCTTTGCACAAACAATGAAACAAACCACACAAGATATACACTCTGTGATCCAAGGGTTTGGAAGCATTTCAGATAAGCAACTATCCTTGTCTGAAGGAATACTCAACCAAGAACAAGCATTCCAACAAAGGCAGCAGGATTTGATAGAGCGACTGAATAAGTTTGTCATGGGGATGCCGTTGTTCGCGGATAATACCTTCGAAGAACTTTCAGAAACAGCTCGCGCACTCTCAAAAGCGACACACTCTATTTCATCAACAACCAAAGCTCTCGAAGAACATGAACGTCAACTTCCCACAATTTTCCGTGAGAATTTTCAGGAATTCAAAATGCAGTCACAAGGGTGGATTGAAGAGTTCTTCATGCTAATTTCTGAGCATCAAGGAAAGTTCAACACAGAGCTTACCGGTTCGCTTGAGGACATTTTCCAAAACTTGAGGCAAATATGTGGGATCCTCGCAAGTAAGACAGGAGATCTTGTCGTAACTGCGAAAACATTGAGCGCAACATCTCCAGCAATGGGTAGGGAATAAGCGAAAATGACAGGTTTCCAAACACAGTTTTCGCTCGAAGAACGTCAGGAGAATCCTTTCTGGCAGTCTATTGGCGATTTGATGGCGAGTTTGCTTTTGATCTTCGTGCTCTTGCTTCTACTGGTCCTCTACCAGATGTATAAAAGCCAAGAAAAACAACAAAGCACACGTAATGAACTCCTTTCAGAGCTACAACAAACTCTCAAAAGGGCTCATATCGATGTCGTGGTAGATAGACAAAATGGTACTATCACAATCAAAGACAACATTCTTTTTGCCTACGGGAAAAGCAATCTTTCAGATGAAGGTCGGAGCTTCCTGAGCCGTTTTATTCCAGTGTACACAAAGGTCCTTTTTTCTCGAAAAGACTTTCGTAAAGAGATCGTCAGGATAGTCGTCGAAGGTCATACCGATCGTTCAGGCCGCTTTGATATCAACCTTAGGCTCAGTTTGAACCGAGCACTTGGTGTAACAAACTTCTTGCTGTCCGAAGACCTCTTGTACACATACAAAGATGAACTAAAAAAACGTCTTCTATGTAGTGGCCGAGGTGAGCTTGACGCGAACAAGTCAGAAGCAAAAGCTTCTGATAGAAAGGTCATCTTTAGGATCCAATTCAGAGACCTTCAGTTTTTGGACATCTGGGGAAAACTTGTCCTCCAATCGAGGAAAAAGACAGCTCCCATAAACCCCAAAGATGAAAGTAAGTGAAAATGATGATCAGAATGCCCCACTTCAGACCTGTTGAAAAGCAGATGACGGCTCTCAAAAAAGTCAATATAGATCTCAAACGTTCGATCAAAAAATGGTTCCGAGGCGAGGTTACATCGATTCCTGTGTTTGAGGACATGAAAGAAGAAACGCCAAAAACCCTTGAAACACTCATTCTATATGTAATGTGTGATGAAACACAGAATTTATCGCTGCTTGATTGGCTTGATCTATGGTTTGCTCTTCTTTCGGAAAATATCCAAAAAGAGCAAAGAGATAAACTCATCACAGCTTGCTGGAAGCAAGCAAAGCTTGATGGATACGGACCATTACTGTACTTAATGCTACACCAACTCGCACAACTTCTTCAACAAGAGGTGGATACGACAACACATGGTCTTGATATCAAAGCAGGAGCCTCAAAAACGACATGGCAAAAAGAACAAAAAGTACAGTTTGTCGAACAAAGCAGAGCCTTTCTAAAATCACTTCCCAAAGCAATGTGCAAAGGTCCAGGGATGCGGTTGCTTTGGGCGCTTGAACAAGAGGGAATTTCTAGAGGGCATAACTTTATTGAATACTGCTTTCATCATCCCAAAAAACCCTTTCCATACGAGGCTCTCAGGAGATACGGCTTCCCAACCGAAGGGGTACTCATTGAAGAGGCTGAGTTGGCAGCAAAGCAACTCATTGAACAAGAACGTTGGAATCATTGGAAGTATATTCGTTGGCTTATCGAATCTCTTGAGACAACGCAACCCAAAAGTGACTGGTATCAGTTTCTCGATACAATATTACAGACAATAGAAGATCAACAACTAGACCGAAGCAAAGAGAACTTCTTTCAATATCTTCGAAAGCGTTTAGGACATCCACTGTCCATCGAAAGTCATGCATGGAAAAAGTTCTCACCACTCGCCATCGAACGATTTATAAACTGGGGAGGAAGTGTTCAATTTAAGGACTATAGAAAGTTTCGCGATATTCTAAAAGATTCAGGCTATTTCGACTACCTGGACAACATTCGGACAGAGACCAATAACTACAGTGAAAAAAGGCGTTTAAATAGTCGTTATAACTTTTGGAAAGACTACAAACTCCAGATGAAATATGTACGCTTTTTACTCGCTCCTCAAGCCTATGAATGGATCTCTGATCTAGATGATGGAAAAGAGCGATTAAAAGAATCAGGCTTGGGAGTGTACTTGGGAAGAAGGCAACACAAGGAAAGTGACGTTTGCTTCATACAGATTGGCTCCTTGTTTATCGTGCAATATATGTACGGAGTCGGACCTGTCAACCACGCAAGATTCTTGACAGAACACGAGTTCAACCAAAATAGAGACAAGCTAGACAAACAGAAAGTCTATGACTCCGACATCATGAGAATTCCAACACTTCGCGTTTTGTCCCATGAACCAGAGTGGCAAGTCATTTTCAAGCAATTCTTGCAAGAGTTTGGTATCCAAACAGATGCGTCCCTTGCCCAAAGAAAATAACGATTATAACCTCTTGAGTTTTTTTGCTTGGTGTGCTTTGAAATGTAACCAGCCCCATGAATCTCCATCCTGGCATTTGTAAATCAAACGACATACTTTCAGGTAAAAGTAGCTTGATGAAACAAAAATGTCCAGCAAAAAGATTCACAAGCGTCCTACACAATTCAAATAAAAGGACGTTTCTTCTGCCTCTTAACAAGAAGCCCCTACCAAAACTGCCTTCCTTCAAGAAATAGACTCTGGACATCACACCTCAGATCATGTATACGATCTCATCACATTCGGCGCAACGGGACTTGTTTGTCCCCACATAGTTATGTTTTGTACACTTTCACTTAATCTCAACGGAGAGATGATATGCTACCAAACAAAGTCAGCGCGAATATCAATGAAACCGTCAAAAAAGAAATCCTCGACGCTATCGAAACCATCAACAAAAAACTCCCATTCCTCGTCGCCCTCACACCCAGTGAACGACGTGAACTCCCCAAAATGGGTGCCCGTACACAAAGCTTCGTCAAAAAATCCATCGAAGTCGCATCCCAAAACGATGAAATCCTCCCCAGGTACTTCAAAGTTGATGAACTCGAAAAAGACCTCCAACTCGTCGACTCCCTTGCACCTATCGCCCTCTCCCTCTCTCAACTCTCCAAGAAAGTAGACGACACCGTCATGACCGCCGGAAGCGAAGCATATGTCGCTTCCCTCATCGTCTATCGAGCGCTCCAAAATATGCCCTCCGGTGCCGGACTCGACGACGCACTCGAAGAACTCAAAAAGTACTTCAAAAGAAACTCCTCCTCCAATACAGATTCCCAACCCACCGAGTAACCCTCCCCCCTCGACCACCTCAGAATACCCCAAGAGGCCTTCCAAGTATAACCACCCCAGCTCTGAACGCCTCGCCAAAGTAACACCACCCCACCCACCCATACCACAAACCAAAACACCACCAACAAAAACACCATCTTCCCCAAAAGAGGGTCCGTCACTCCACCCAAAAAACCAAACACCCAAGCAATATCTTGCACCACTCCATCCACACAACACAAACTCTTCAGAAAAAAGTATCACATCTTCACAACGGAGCACGACGCCTTCAAAAGAGAACACAACCTTTCGAGAAATGATCCGAAGCATTTCGCAACAAGAACACAAACGCTTCGTGATTTTGCTCGAACGTTCCAGAAAAAAGTCGGAACGTTTCGTATCAAGAGCTCGAACACTTCAAAAAATGTCTCGAACCTTCGAGCTCCGAGCTGCTCCGTTTCGCAACCATCGCTCAAACCTTCGAGCAAAATCACGGAACACTTCAGAAAAATCACGGAACACTTCACCTCACTCCACGAAACACATAGGAAAAATCACGAAACACATAGGAAAAATCACGAAACACTCCAGCAAGAACATGGGACGCTTCAGCTCAGAACCCCCCCTCCCCACCTCGAACCCCCAACAAAACAGTTCAGCAACAACCTCCTGTCTTCGCTTTTTTCATCTGACGACCTTACATCACATGAGCTCTTCCCCCCCTCGGCCACCTCCTACAGGAGAAACATCACACCGTACCCCAACCAGGCACAAACCCCAAACCGAGAGGAAAAATCACATCACACAACAGAAGATTCGGACAAAAGGTCTGCACCAACGAACAAACACCATGCCAAAGGACATTCGAATCGGGCACAAAGCCCGCTCCTACGAAAAATGTTACTTATTGCTTGTACACCGGCTCCACGAGAGAACCACAACATGTTTAAGGGGCCTTTATCACCGTAACTCTAGCGAAATACCGTGTTGTAGCTTGGGCCACATCGACGCAGGTGGAGGTGGAAAAGGTGCGCCTGCAAGGATCGACTTGATAATCAATGTATCAAACTCCTTGTTCCCGCTACTCCTTGTTATCTTGAGCTTCTTAGGGATCCCCTTCTTATCCAGGAAAAAATCCAGCCGCAACTTCTTCTTGTACATCGCGATCTGTTTAGCCTTGAAAGTTGGCGGAAAGTGAATCACCGCACGCACCCGATCATGTAACACCTGCCTGTATGACCTCGGTGGATACAAACGATGGGGCTGAGGAACTGACCTTCTTCTATATCGCCTCCTCAAAAACCTTCTCCTCCTACGCCTCTTCCACATCGGTTTTTTCTGAAGCTCCATCAAAAAACGCTTTACCTTCCTTCGACTCTCGCGATGAACCCTGTTCTCCACAGGCATAAACGTTGGAGGATACACGTACAAAAAGACACCAAGTCCACAAAAAAGCGACATGTACAACAACGAACTCGTATGGATCAACAACATCGTCAAAAGACCCGACACAATCCCAACACCCAACCCCACACAAATCCCCGCAACCAACCACGTAAAGAACAAAGGATCCAAACCTTCCCAAACAGCATCACTCACAATATGCACGAAAAACAACACCAACGTAGACAACATCGCCGAGAGAAAGAAACCACGCCAAATCCCAGCCACAAACCCCTTCCACGAACCATGACTCGCTGCCTGTACAGTGTACAACAACAAGCACCACAAAAACATCCCCGCAAAGACACAACATATCGCCCAAAGGAAAGAAAAATGACGAACTTCACGAACCAATCGATATGTTTTCCCGGCGTTAAGTTCGTGAAAGACAAACACACCCTGCGCTACAAAAGGCAACATGACAGCCCAAAGCATCCCCACACCGGCACTCAACATCACCCCACGCCCGAACCCCTTCCCCTGTCTCCCCCCAAACACGGCACCAAAACAAACACCAAAGCCCAATAATAACAACCACACATATACAGCGAGCCGAGGATAATTGTTGAGCAAAAACGTATATCCAAGAGCCAACAAAAGCCCACCAGCCCCTCCCCACACTGCACCTCTTCGCACAATCAACCAAAAAGAAGATTCTTGCAAACTCTTCGCGAACTTCGTGTTCTTTTTCTCTTCCCGACGCTTCTTCTCTTCTTCGGCCATTGACACAAGACGCCGAAATGTACTGTCGCACTCCTCCGGCGCAATGGACTTCGCCTGTGCAAATTTGTCCAGCGCACGGCTCGGATAGATCTCGATCCAACGAATCCCCTCCAAACAAAGCGCCTCATATTGTTGCCTCTTCTTTTTACGAATGTCCGAAAGTGTGGTCTCAAGCGTCTCTGTAAAAGAACGCCCCTTTTTCTTGCCCTTCGTGCTGTCAACACGCTCCTCAAACTGCGTCTCCAAGGCCCTCAAACGTTCATCAAAGTCTTTGTCCTTCTTCCAACGTAAGACCCCCTTGAACAAACCAAACAGGATCTTGAGAATTGTTAGCCACATCGTTCGCCCTTTCGTCATATTGTCCAGCAAACGAGTATAACAAACTATGTACAAAGTGTCAGCACAAGCTTTTTAGAACACAGATAAGACCACCGGATGGAAAAAAGAATGCACCTTCACCCCCCCACCCTCAACAGGCAACACCCCTCAAAGAAAATGGCGCTCGAAGAGCGCAAAACAAACGATGCGTAAGCATCGTGGGGTCTGGGGGCAACGACCCCAGGCGGGTGTGGGCAGCCAGCCCACCATGCCAAGCAGAGCGCGGCAGACAGGAGCAAGTGGAAACTTGCCCACAGATAGGCAGCCAGTGCCAAGCAGAGCGCGGCAGCAGGGGCAAGTGGCAACTTGCCCACAGACAGGCAGCCGGAGGTAAGGGATGAGAAGAACTAGGGGGTATGGAGGGATTTGATATAGGCGACGATATCGGAGATAACCTTTGGATCCTTGAGGGATTTGGCGATAGGCGTCATCAAGCGACCACGTTTGTCCTTGGCGTGTGCCCCTCGGATACCTTCTCGGAAGAATTGGATCTGTCGAACAAGATACCAATCTTGTTGATCAGCCAAAGAAGGTGCCCCCATCAACTTATTCCCCTCTGCCTTTTTCCCATGACAGACAACACATCCATTCTCGTAATACTGCTTACCAACCTTGACATCGCCCTTCACGGTTGTCTTATGGGCTCTTGGTTTGAACGTACTCACATACGCAACAACGTCCTTGATCTCCTGAGTGTTCTTCAGGCTTAATGCCATCGGGCGCATCATCTGGCCGTAGATGTCCTTCTTGTGTTTTCCTCTCACACCGCTCTGAAAATGCTTGATCTGCTGAGCGATATACCATCCTTTTTGCCCTGCGATTGCAGGCGTCTGGAGATAATGATTCCCCTGACCACTCGCTCCATGACAAGGAAGACACACTTTGTAGAGCCGCTTTCCATTAAAGTAATCACCCTTATGTATCTTCTTGATCGACTTAATGTACACGACAAGATCCACGACGACATCGACAACGACGTCCACGGCAGCGTTTTGCTGCTTGATGATCTTTGAGAGCGCTTGCATATGGTCGCTTTGACCTTTGCCAGCATATGTGCGAAACCCCTTGCCAAAGTTGAGGATCTGCTTTCGAAGATACCAATCTTGCAGATGGACAAGTGACGGTGCGAGCTTTTGTTTGTTCCCCTGGGCTTGGCCTCCATGACAGCTCGCACACACTCGAAAGTGGGACTTTCCACGAGAAACATTCCCCTTGAGCAATGTGCGCTGTGGACGTGGCTTCAACGTCTGAATGTAGGCAACAACATCCTGGATATCACCAGCTTTGAGTTCTTTGGCGACAGCAGCCATCAACCGACCATACAGATCCTTGGCGTGTACACCCCTAGCTCCATTGCGGAAGTCCATCATCTGTTGATTCAAATACCAACCAGAGAGACCAGCGAGCGCTGGCGTCTTAATGTCTTGATTCCCTTGTGCTTGTGCACCATGACAGGACTCACACTTTTTGTAGAGAGCCTTTCCACGGACAGGATCAGGTGCCTTCGCCTTTTTTGCGTGAAGGGATGACCACCCCAATGTCACACACGCGATGCTCACAACAGCCAACCAGATCGAACGACGTAACTTCATTGTTTTCAACTCCAAGCCATCAGCAGTTAGGCCGCCAGATGAAAAAAAGGATACGGAAAATGAGACGAAGACAGGAGGTTGTTGTTGAAACCGCAAGCATCGTTATTCGTCGTCGGCGTAGCGATACTATGCCTTCTCCTCGTGCCTTGCTTGAGGCTCCATCCACTGCCCTCTTGTCTTCGCTTTTTTCCATCCGACGGCCTTATCTCTTCAAAAACGAAGATAAAAGGGTCTGTTGGTGCATAGGGTACCAAGTGGCCGGTGATGGGTCAAGTCCGAAATCAAGCCTTGTTCTGGTTGTATGGTGAGAATGGCGCTCCCCCTCGAATCACAAGAGACAAACACACTCACAATGATCCGATGAGTGCAAACTTCCGAATATCTGGCTTCACACTCCATCCCGATGGGCCGACAAGAAACGCCCTACTTTCTTCTCGGTCCCAATCCCCTCGACAAAATCATCATCCTCAAAGATAACCTCTCCACCTACGAGTACGTGAGAGACCACACCTTTTGCGCGGTTGACTAGGCGTATATACCCACCAAAAGCATCAATTGGCGCTTCACTCACCTCCTCCCTAATGTTACCAAACATCGATGGGTCGAGAATATTGAGGTCCGCGACGTTTCCTTCTGCCACATAACCACAGTCCAACCCAAACCAATCGGCCTGCTCCTTTGAGACACGCCATACACACTTCTCAACCGACATGATAGGCTTCCCTGCTTGCTCTGCGTCGAGGACGGACTTGAGCATCTTGAGCGGAAAATTGTAAAACGCCATATTGTTCAGGTGGGCGCCTGCATCGGAGAAACTGATCAGATTGTAGGGATAGTTGTAGAGCTTCTTGTACTTCTCGGGGCGATCATTGCCGATAGTCGTGGTCCAACGGATCTCCTTGTCGTATTCAATGATCAAGTCGAGGAAGGCATCGACAGGATGAACACCCCTCTCTTTGGCGATGTCCATGAAATTCTTGCCCACAAGCTCTTTGTCAGGACACTTCAAAATGTACGCAATGGACAGATCACGGTGCCACACTTTGGGCGCAAAACGTTTTCTGTACTCAGCCTTAAATTGTTCACGAAATGAAGGATCTGCGATCAGCTCATTGCGTTGCTCAAGATCTCTCGCGAGATGGCGGATCGCCTCACCAGAGGGGAACTCTTCGAACATCACAGAGTCCACCCCATCGTAATAAACAGTGAAGGGTGCAGGAGGCGATTGCATCCGAAAATCAGCCCGGAACAGATGCGTAAAGATTCTCGTCCCAAGCCCAACAATGGGCATAATCCAGCGATCACCGATCAAGTCTAACATCGCGATCATCGTCGTCTTGAGGGGTTTTCGACCGAGCCCCGTGCTCTTCATCATATAGACAAGCGCGTTGATACGTGTGACCAAATTAGGTGCTCCCTGCAAAATCGCCCCTCGACGTCGCAATGTTCGTATCAACGGCGCGCGCTCTTTCCAGGTCGAGTAATATGAAGGCGTCTTCTTCGACCAAAAACGCTCACCGTCCATCTTGTCCCACGGGTTGTCCATCGTCGACAAACCCAAAAATCCAGCATCCAACGCCTCGTCCAAGAGACCATTCATCTTTTGCTGCTCGTCAGGTGTCGCGCGTTCACCTCTCTTGAGAGAGCGCGAAAGTCCCATGACATGTGCTCTAAGATCGGAGTGGCCAAGAAAAGAGGCGACATTCACACCGAGCGGGAGTGTTTTGACGTGTTCGACCCACTCAGCAGGAGTCGACCATGTCTTGTGTTCCTTCATGATGGGGAGCATCTGATCGCGAGGGATGGCTTCGACCCTGGTGAACATATCGGAGGTGTCTTCGGGAGAATTGAGCACGGCGGAGACCGAGCAGCTCCCCATAATGACGGATGTCACACCATGTCGGGCTGATTCTTTGAGGGCAGGTGAGACGAGCAGCTCAGCATCATAGTGGGTGTGGGTGTCGAGAAATCCAGGTGTGACCCACTTCCCATCGGCGTTGATGACTCTCGTGTTGTCATCGACGGAGAGAGGCTCATCGGAGATCTGCTTGATGCGTTTGTCTTCGATGAGGATATCACAAAGTCGCCTCTTTTCTTCGGGATGACCGCTAAACAGTAGACCTCGTTGGATCAGCGTCCTGGACATATTCACACTCCTTACGGCGTATAGTTGGGCGGCAAACCACAACTTTCGGAGCCAGTACCAGAGGCACAAAAACCGCATTTGTTCGAGACTTCAAATGTGCAAACACCTTGCTTGCACACCACAATCTCAGCAAAGAGAAAGTTGCGACAGCACACATGTCGACAGGGATTGTTACAGTCTGCATCCGTCTTGCATGTGATACTTTGGCCGTTGCGTCCATACACCTTATCATACATTGGCTTAGGCCGTCAGATGGAAAAAAGGATACGGAAAAAAAGCCTTACATATCGTACCATCTTCATGTCCAGCGAATCGCTTCGGGTACGCTTTTCCGGCTTCGGTGTGACTGTATTGACTACAATCCTTTCCTGTATCAGGTGTTTGGATGTCAGGAACCTAGTCAGCTGATGATCGGTTTCAAGATTGTTGTCGTCAGGAAGCTCGAAAGAGGGAAGAGTTGATGCCACACAGGTATGTTTCTTGAAGACAGGTTCCGGGGACAAGCTTTTCCACAACAACGAACTATGAATCCGGAGTTATCGTGTCGAAATATATTCACGCATGTATCCTCTCTGCAACACTTCTTTGTTCCATTTCGTGTGCAGGACGGCCTCTGTTCAAGTACGCTCATCCTCACGTCTCGATGGTCGAATTGCCGTTGCGTATTCGCTCACACTTGCCAGAAGTGCAGATCCAAATCGGCCCATACAAACACTGGGTGATGCTCGATCTTGGTGGAGGAAACGGTCTCACCCTTCACCCTTCAATACTGAAACAAACGAAGCCCTCCTATACAGGAAGAAAGCGCGCATACCGGAATATGAAGGGGCAAACCTTCTCCGCACGTGAGTTTACTCTTTCAACATTGACTCTTGGAGGACTGTCTCTCCGACATTTTCGAGGCTATGAACATCTATACGCAAAGAACTTCGCGCCCCCCAATAAAAACGGCACACTTGGACATGCTTTTCTCAGGAAATTCGGAGTGCTCATTGACTACAAAAAGAAGCGTTTGCGTTTATACCCACCCAAGCAGATTCTTTGGAAAAAGGACGCAAAGGGTGTGGTGATCCCCTTCTCTCTTGATGGGTATGGTGTGATCAGTCGGGGTTCCCTTGCAGGCGAGGCTGTACGTTTTCTGTGGGACACAGGCGCAACACACTCCATCATCAAACCAACAAGTGTGCGTCGACGTTTGGCCACAGACTCCAGCAAGTCATCAAAACAGCAACATTCTCACAGGTGGACCCCCACATCTCTCAAGCTTGCAGGTCAACACATACAACCCCTCTCATTTCAATTCTTCTCGTTTCAATTACCACCAGTTGATGGCTATTTGGGTGCCAATATCTTCGCAAGATATCGTGTGTGGATCGACTTCCACAGGAGGAAGATCCTGTTACAATGATCCGGATTCCAGGGCGTCTTCTGCAAGAAAAGAGGTTTGAAAAAGGACTTTGAAGAGATTTCTGTTGGAGCTGTTGGCGATGTGACTTGATATCAAAGAGCGAAAGTAGAGCTTCAATTCATGGTGTCTTCGGGTTCTTTGGCGAGAGTACGGATATTTTCGAAGAGTTGTTCGACAAGCTCTTGTCCTCCCTCTCCAAAGCCCTGGTATATCGCCCCCAAAAACTGAATCGTGTTACCAGCAGACTCTGTGAATGACCAGTTAATCGAATCAAACGTACAATTCACGATAGATGGAGGAGGTCCACCTGCGTAGACGAGTGTACAATTGACGAAGGTGCAGTCCACAAACTCGACCCCATCCATCCGAATCTCTTGCTGTGTAAATGTGTATCGTTCAATTTTCATGAGTGTGCTCCTTGGTTTTGGTCAAGGGTTCTGTTTTTGTGAACCAATAGGCCCAAGCGATGAAGACAAATTGGAAAGCGAGTCTACCCCACAGTGCACTGACAGGGATGTCTTTAAAAAGTGTATCTGCTTTTTGCAACATCCAAATATGGACTGTGAAGAACACCAAAAGATGGGCGATGATCCCCCAGGCACCAATTCGAGTCGTGCTGGGGATGAGCAACATGCTCCCCACGAGAATCTCTGTCACGCCACTCAGGATGACCATTGCGTAGTGCATAGGAATGTATGTGGGCATCATCTTCGTGTAAAACGCCGGGTTGAGGAAATGATTGATACCCGCCAAGATGAACGCCACACCCAAAAGGATTTTCAAGGCCAATTTCACTTTTTTCAATTGCGACTCCTTTGAGAGCATTCAGTGTGAACACAAAGGCTTGAGATTGTCATGATGCAACAGCTCATGATGTCCACGTGGGATGTTGTGTCTTTGGTTTTGGTGCGAGAGATACAAAAAAAGCCCCAAGCGAATTTGCTTGGAGCTTTCTTGTGCCGAAGGCCGGACTCGAACCGGCACGGGCTAGGCCCACTGCCCCCTCAAGACAGCGTGTCTACCAGTTCCACCACTTCGGCGATGGTTTTCAACAAACCAGAACTTTCGTTCTCGTCGTCGGACAGCTTAAATACCAATCTCCCCCCCGTATGTCAAGCGCAATTTGCAAAAAAATTGTAATCACATGATAAACAAAGCCATTCCAAACACAAAAAATCCAAGCCACACAACACACCATGCCCTCCAAAGCGCCAAGACTTGCACAACGACCCCAAAAAATCTTGATGAATGACAAATTGGGATGATCAAAATGTACAGGACTCCCCCATACCACCATGCCAAGCGAAGCGCGGCAGCAGCGCTCGCAGAGCGCAACACAGACGATGCGTAAGCATCGTGGGGTCTGGGGGCAACGACCCCAGGCGGGTGTGGGTGGCAACCCCACAGAGGCAAGCGAAGCGCGGCAGCAGGGGCAAGTGGCAACTTGCCCACAGATAGGCAGCCGAAGGCAAGCGAAGCGCGGCAGCAGGGGCAAGTGGAAACGAGCCCAATAAAAGCAATCACCTCTGTATGGAATGCTTTTGGATGTGTGCTTTGAACGAGATCAAGCCCACGCAGTCTCGCTTCTTCAGGGGCGAGTTAGTGGGCAACTTTTTGTTTTTGTTTGTGTTGTTGTATTACTCTTCGAGAGC
>MDTC01154876.1_pt1 | contig 17316 bp, 14 predicted proteins | sample 811181 | NCBI WGS metagenome assembly MDTC01 (sample SAMN05326644, study PRJNA326480) | marine metagenome | isolation source: seawater | place: Pacific Ocean: North | collected 2011 | reverse complement strand
TGGACCGGAAGGTGGACCGGAAGGTGGGTCGCTGGGTGGGCCGTTGGGTGGACCGGAAGGTTTGGATCGTGCCTTTTTGGGGAGTGGTGGGGGAGTTGCTGCTGTTTTAGGTTGAGGTTTTGCCTTGACTTCCGGCTCTGGTTCCGGCTCTGGTTCCGGCTCTGGTTCAGGTTCAGGTTCCGGCTCTGGTTCGACCGCAGGGGCTGGGGCAAGCGGAGAAAGGAGGGCGTCCGTTGTTGGGGCCGCTAAGGGTTCAGGACTTGCAGGCGTGTCTTTTTGCCAGGGAGGTGTTCGTGGACCGTCTTCATCGGCTTCAACGGTGGTAGCTTCTCCACGAATGACTTTTGTAGAACCGCCTTCACTATTTTCTCCATAGTATGAGGTCATGACGATGGTTTCAGCATTAATAATTCCTCGTTCTTCTGTTGAGCCAAAATCATCGAGATGATTGTCAAATGCTCCGCTGAATAAACGGGACCCGATGGCATTGCCCAACTTTCGGCCTTGATCTGCTTGATACTCAAAGTCAGCAGGGTACGGTCCCAACGACATGTTGTGGCCGCCTCCGTTGAATTCAAATGTCCACTCGCCTGCATCAATACTCGCTTCAAACTTGAACTGGCGAGTCAAACCTGGGCCGATGGAACTGATGCCTTCTATTGGCTCAAATCGTACGCCTTTGTCCGAAACGAGGGCGGCGGAAAGACCACCAATGGGTATAGAAGACTCATTTACGAGTTCAACTACGACCATGATGACATCTTCGTCATCGTCATCAATGTCCATTGAAACTGAATGAAGTGCAGTGTTTAGCGAACCTGCTCGGGCGCTGTGGTCATCACTCATCCATTCTCACCAATCAACACTGTGAGGTGGCTGTACTTCAAAGGAATGCTTCAAATGATTGAAATCACTTCAGTCCGAAACGTGTTTCAGCAGGTAGCGACCAGTCTACTGCTGCAACCGTATGGTGCTTGACATCAATGTTTGTCCTGTACCCGTCATCGGATGACTGGGCATTGTATGCGTCACGCAGTCCAAAATACAAGGGGCCTATGATGGGCAAGAGATAGGCCAACTTAGCAAGAGCTCTTGGACCCCAATGATGTGATTCAAGCAATGTGCCGTTATCGTGTACAATCGCTATTCTAAATCCACGCTGTGCCAAGGACCTGCCTATGGACTGCCCGGTATATTTGAAGTAGAGATAAAATGCGGAAATGAACACAAACCAATTGACGAAAAAGAAGGCTACGGACCTCAAATCCTCACCTAGGAGATGATAATTGAAGAGAGATGCGAGCAGGGCTCCTTGGGTGAAAAAAGAAAGCACGATGCTAATAAGAACAACATCGAGCATGAAAGCAGCAACTCGCTTCCAAGCCGGTGCAATAAGCATGCCCTCTGGTGCTGTTGCCAACACGGTTTGAGCAAGGGTGCCTCCTCCCTGTACCATCGTAATGGGGCTGTCGGCCATGGTTGAAGGCAAGGGTTCTCCTTTGTCAATTTGCGCTTTTAGCTGTGAGTTAAATGCCAAGCAAACAAACCGCTCTCATCAGCCCAATCCAAGTATGCTCGCCAATTAGGATCGTGGCGCAACGTTGTTGGATGACCGAGTATAATCAGTCCTCGTTTGGCCCGAGTAATGGCGACATTGAGACGGCGATAATCGGACAAAAAGCCAACTTCACCAGCATCGTTAGCGCGAACAGTAGAAAATACGATGACATCTTTTTCACGCCCCTGATACCCGTCTACGCTCTTGATTTCTAGGCCGCTGTACCGTTGCCCAGACTCCCTACCGCCTGCACTCTCAAACAAATCCGATAGAAGTCGTACTTGGCCGTTGTACGGCGTTACGATTCCAATATCACTCGCCTGCAGATCACCCATGGCCAGCAATTCATCAACAATTCCGATAACCTTGGCTGCCTCATCTTGATTGGAGCGACTCTTGCCTTCTTCATCTTGTATCTCTGTTCCATCAACGGGTATGAAGGCCATAGGACGGTCCCAATCAGGCCATAGAAAACCTGCGGGAGCTGGGCGTTGTTGCGAGGTGCAACCGTCTTCCAACCTGTTTTCATAAAATCGTGCACTTGGGTACTCGCGCATCACGGGGTGCATCCGATATTGTGTGGTCAGCATTGTGGACTCCATGCCACAAGCGATAAGTCGCTCAAAAAGGGAGCGATTCAGCCCTCCCTGCTCCGCCCTGCGACTGATTACCGTCGGAGGCAATTGCTGATGGTCACCCACGAGGATCAACTGACGGCACCCCTTGACGATGGGCACCAAGGCACTTGGTTCACTCGCTTGGGTTGCCTCGTCCATGAGCACGATCGGAAATTTGCGAGACTCCAACAAACGATGTCCGCAACCGATGGTGGTGGCGCAAATCACTTCTGCTTCGTCAAGAATGCTCGCCATCATCGTAGTTTCAAGACGACGTATTTCTCGTTGATTGTTGCTGATATCACGATGCATCAAACCCTTCTCTTTTCCTTTGAGCGATGGAAGTGCCTTTCGCAATTGGCGCTGTTCATCGCGCATGAAGGCGAGCTCTTCTTGCATCGGATGATGCTCGATGAGCGCGTCAAGGGTCGCATCCCTCAATGCTTCTCTTACCTTTACAGGGCGGCCAATTCTTAGAGCTTTTACCCCCAAATCCAAAAGTCCTTCGAGCAGATTATCTACTGCGACGTTGGATTCTGCTGTAGCCAATAGAGGGCCACTGCCGAGGTGAGCCATTGTATTGAGCAAATGAACTGCCGTGTAGGTTTTTCCTGTGCCAGGAGGTCCTTGGATGAGGCTCAAGCGTCTCGAAAGAGCATGTTCGATGGCATGTTGCTGGGAGGTGTTCAGATGCGATATGTTTGGCCGTGGGGCTCGCAACGATGGTTTTCCACGGATATCTGGAGGAAGAGAGGCGCTTTCGTTAACATCCAAAACGTTGGCGAGCAACAATTCTCTCAGAACAGTGCCACTCTCTCCTTCGGTTGAATGGAATGCGATAAGCGCCTCATGCATTCTGTCATGAGCAACACGATTGGCCCCTCTATCCAAACGCCAACCGCCTTTTTTGACATCCTTCGGGCGTTCCTTTACAACGATGCGAACACGGGTGGGTCCGCGGTCAAGAACCACCCCCTCAACCACTTTCTCACCCCAAGGCCGTGACCGAGAAATAAGCACGATGTCCCCTGGCCCGAATCGGTGATTTGGCATACGGTCCCCCCGCTGTGTTTCAAAAACAATAATGTCGTCGCCGAAAAAGCGGCCTTGAGGGCGTGCGCTGAGGTCGAACATAGCAACTCCCGCCATGACCAATCGTTGCTTTGTCCACGTTTTCCAACGCTCTTCAACAAGCTGGGTTTCATCGTCCAATTCTTGTTTGATAAGTTCGGTGAACCGTTGGAAGTGGTCTTGACTTCTACGCCATCGATCGGGCATGGGTTCGCCCTTGGCCATTGGAACATCCGGCACAGCCGCGTTGTTCATCCGACGAACTGAACCTTTACGCCCCATCACCCCTACCAACTCAACCCGCTTCATCAGTATATGCCTCTTGAATGATTCCTTTGATAATCGGGAAACCCGCATTCTTAAACCGAGTCTTTCCTGCCAATGACCGGTTGGGCATATGTTTGGGCGCAGGAAGAGGGGGGCGGAGGTCAGTGGCCACCCTTGCCCTTATTGCGAATATGTTAACGACGAGGGGGCTGAAACTTGCGTTCAATGCTATTATTCCCTCAACAAATCGGCGCGAGAACAGCCCATGGCTACACCGTCATCTTCTGGCGAGGAAATCATGGATTTGCTCCTTGGCGAAAACGAGGCGATTGAAGAAAACATGGAAGTGGTTGAGGCCGTACTTTCTCTTGACGAAGTCATGGTTGATGTTGACCAATACGAACTGTCTCAATCGGAAACTGACGCTGAAGGAGAAGTTGTGCCTGAATCGTTTCAATTCATCGGCGGGGCAGGCCCTACGCTCTCTGAAACCGTTGCGAGCAAGGAAGAGGAGGAGGTTGAACTCCACCCCAGCGACGCACCGGAGAATGCAGTGATGTTTGAAATTGAAAAGGTCGACCCGTTTGACGAAGTTGCTGAACCGGTCCATACTGGTAAAGGAGGGTTGTATTCATCAGCCATTCCATCCGCCAATGATGACGATCTTTTGGGCACTGTTGGGCCATTAGCAAATGATGTTACGCCAGAATTACCAAACTTACCAGAGGACGAGGAGCATTCTCTCGCCCAAGCATCAGCGATTGAACAGCCGGTCATTGATGCATTACCTGAATTGCCGGATGACGACATCCCGCTCCCGCCTTCAACTCCAGTTGAGCCTGAAGTTACAGCGACCCCTCCACTCCCCGATACCGAAGAAGAAGCCCTTCCTGAATTGCCTGAGGATGACGCTCAACAGAGCGCTACGCCGCCTCTCGATTCAGGCTCGGAGGTTGAGCAGAAGGCCGAAGTCCCCGCCCCACCCATTGAGAACAATCGTATCTGGCCTTGGCCAGAAGGGAAGCCGTGGGATGACCACCGCGTCTACCAAGAAGTGGTTGAAGCAATGGAACATATCAAACATGGAAGGATGAACGAAGCGGCAACTACACTCGATACACTCGGCCCACATTTGCATGAAAACCTCAACATGTTGCTTCACATCTCAGTCCTCATGCAGCACCTCGGGCGCCAAGACCACGTCAAGTGGACGTTGGACATGGCTGCTTATGTACATCCAAACCATCCGCAAGTTCATCAAGCACGAGCACAAATCCTCGGATAGGTGAAGAAGATGGTCCAAACGCCAACATTGGAATCGGAGAAATATCTTCTCAATCCGGCCAAGAACGCGATCTTGACCGACCTTTTAGAAGCGTATCATGAAGATTCTGAGGCCGCTCAAACCGCACTTCCATGGCTTAATCCAAACGATGACATCCGCCGCCAATTACGCGATATGCTCTTTGACATACAGGCTCAAAACGGCACGGACCAACTTCACTTTTGGTCCATACACGACTCCACTTCCAATCAATTCATTGGCTTGCTCGGCCTTGGCGACGAATTACAATCTTTGCATGCCAATTACAATCTTGGTTACTGGGTTTGTAAAGACCACAGGAAAAAAGGAATCGCAACCCTTTGCGTTGACGTTATTTTCGACTGGTTGAAAAGCAGAGAGGAAGCGTTCGTTGTGGAAATTGTCGTTCACCCACATAACGAGGCGGGCTTAGCCACTGCCGAAACGATTTGCAATCGTTGGAATGGTGATCGCCTTGAGGAGTTTATCGGTATTGAATTCAATGAACGAACGGTCCCTCATCACCTCCATCTCGTCAATATCGGATAAGGTGGGCGATTTGAGAACCTGGTACACCGTTGATAGCGATGATTTTCGCCACCTGCCTAACTACCAAGGCCACCCTACAAGGAGCACCGAAACATGCCCTCACCCGGAAAACGAATTGTCCCCTGAATTCCTTAGTGGATTGGAGGGGTTTCGTAATTGGATGGCGAGTCACGAGTATGCAGTGACGCTTTTTCTCATCACTGACCTTCTTGAGAATAAGAGGTTCTGTGAATTGTTTCAAAGCCTGCTCGAAGCATTTGGAGAGCGGTTGACGATCGGATGCCATGGCCATACACATCGCTCATGGTCTGCTTGGGGGGAGGATATTGACGGTTTTGCATCAATGTTGACTTCCTCAACGGCACTGCTCAAGGACCGTGCAGGGGCTTCATTCCGGCCTTACTTTAGAGCACCGAATGGGTACATTGCACCGTGGATGGCGCAAGTTTTGGCCGACCATGGTTATGTTGTGGACTCGTCCGTGAACCCTTCATGGCTCACACGGTACAAAACCGGTGGTTCGTCTTGGAAAGCAGTGAAGGGCGCGATGTTTGATGCTGCCATACTTGAGCGCCCTTGGAATACGCGATTTGGTTTACCGGTGAACGGGCCTGCACTGTTTCGTTTTCCACTCTCCCTCATTGCAAAAAAAGCATGGAAAGTTCGGCCAAAACCTTTGGGTTTGGATGAAATTGATGGAGTTGGAGATGCGAGGGTCACGCTTGTGACGCTTTATTGCCATGTTTTGGATTTCGCTAAAAATGGAGGAGCATGGCGCCCCCCAGAGTAAACATCGGGGGCAACAAAGAAAAGAACCCCCGACCCCTAAGATTCAAGCATGTCAGCCGTCAACTTCGCCGAAAAATACTCAAAATTTAGCGACCATTGGGCCCCGAAAGTTATTGCTGAAATGAATGATTATCAATTCAAACTCGTCAAGATACTCGGGCAATTTGTATGGCATCATCATGAGGATACTGACGAAGTCTTCATTGTCATCAAAGGAGCGATGAGCATTGAATTACGGGATAAAACCATTCATCTGGGCGAGGGAGAATTGTTTGTAGTTCCAAGAGGAGTAGAACACAAACCATTTGCAGAAAAGGAATGCCATGTCCTTCTTGTCGAGCCGCGTGGCGTGATCAATACAGGGAATACTGATGGTGAACTGACCTCCGAAAACGATATTTGGGTCTAAGCAAGTTCAGCTCAACCGCCCTGTACAATCACTCAGACTCGTCATTCAAGGGTCCATGCCAACCGCGGTAATGCAGGATGCTGCCCACTCCCCAAAGCCTGACATCAACATCAATTCCTAGATTGGAATTTGGGTCGTCTTTGTCCAATGGCCATTCCTCAATACGAGCTTGTGGAGTAAGAAAGCCCGGCAACGGAATCAACAAGCGACCTCCAAAAAGGCGAAGTGATGGATGACTGGAGCGGATTGAAATTCCGCCATCCGCACGAATCGAGGGCGTAAGGCGAACACGAAGAATTCCGGTGGAACCCAAATCGTCAACGATGTATTGGTCCCTCGGTCGGTGAAACATATGAGCGTCAAAACGACGGACGACCGGTGGGTCGTCTTGGCGAGAAGAAGGAAAATAAAATCGGCGGAGCCACCGCATTCGCAATTGCCCGTGACGGTCGGTCCATGCTTCATGATTGAGTTCAAAGGGGATATTCGTTCCAGTATTGGGGAAAATCGCTTGCATCAAGGCGCCTGCATGAAGAAAAGGCCCCGTTACCAAACCCACCAGCCCCTTAGGGCGCTCTACAATATCCATCTCGCCGGCCCATTTATGCCGCCCTGGCGTTAGAAAATGATGCGCAATGGTTGGGTGGAGAGCATCTTTTTGATGCTCAAGCAACTGGAAAAAAGGAGTTGGATGTGTTGCCGACTCGTTCTCCACGAGTTCAGGAAGAACGCCGCCACCTGGGATTCTACGACGCTGTTCGGTGGGTCTTCCACGTTTTGCAGCAGGCAACCTATGTGCAAACAATCCACTGATCAAACCCAGGCTGCTGATCGCTAAAATGAACCAAGCATGCTGACCCCATTGTGCCGCATCAAAACCAAGCCCTGCAAGTGTGGTAATAGCAACAGCCCACCCTTCCCAACGTTCAGAAAAGAAAAGTAAAGAGGTGGCCGAAAGGAAAACAAGAGCGGCGTGTAACGCGGTTGAGCCAACTCCGGTTTGGGCCGAAGATGGATTGTAGAGGTCAAAGGGCGTAGGTGTCCCGAAGAGATTGAGCGTGAACAGTGTTAGAATTGAGAAGAACGCCGCTCTCACCGTTTGTTGGAGCACCCATTTACGAAACAACGACTCAGGAGACTGGCCCGTTTCTACCCACAATCGTAAACGGTCAAAACTCCATTGTGTCCCCCATGCCATGAGCGGACGGAAGATGCGATCAACGGCTTTGCCAATCACTCCACCGCGAACTTCATAGTTGAACAAGGTCCAAAATCTAACAAAATCGCCTTCTTTTCTCCACATCCAGCCACCTGCACCAGCGCGAATCAGTGAAAGAGGGTGTTCTGAACCAAATCGTAGACCGCTGCTCCTTCCATGGCGCTCTCCTGCAGATTCACCCCAACCGGTAATTTCCATGCCAAATCCAATCCGAGTTGCATATCGGAATTTGGAAGCGGCGTGTTGGCCAGGTTCATTCAGAGGCGTGATGCTGGTAAAACGTATGTCCCAACGAGCGTGTTGGTCGGGGTCGAGAGCAAGGTCCCAAAGGGGGTCAAGTTCGCTTCGGATGAGCGTTTCAGCCCCAACTTTACGGCGCATCATTGGTCACCTCTTCCTGATCTGGAATCCGTTGCATGGCATAATCCAAATTGAGGACGTTGATACCGAACAGATGTATTGTATGACGCGCCCACCCACTTGGACTGGGATTGTGCTCCTCCAATCCCAACCCCTCAGGCGCCCCTCCGCGACTGGAAGGCCAAAGAACCAATTGTTCAGCCAATGGAAGGCGATAACGGAAGCGGCCTCTATGCAACCAAAGTCCCTGATCTTCGCTGGGCGCTTCCCGAGCGTGGCTGGTAATGACCAATCCGTTGGGTCCAACCGGTTGGCCGTCGCGAGCGGCGTCCTCGGTATTTGGATGACGAACTCTTAGCATTGCTGTGAGATTTGAGCCTGGAAGGGGCAGGCCAGTTCGCATCATGACTCCGGAGGGGGTTTGGACATCGCTGTAAGCGGCAACATACATTGGTGAGCCATCGGGATATGTTCGTACGGAAAGCCTCGGATTGGAATCTCCATCGGTTCGCCATGATTCTGCAGCCCCCGGAGAAGGAAGGGGCCACAATTCACTTTTCAAAACATGAATTCCGCTTGCCTTTGCAGAAGGAAAGCGCATTTGTTTGACGATGGAAGAGAATACAGCCCAGAAAGGCGCTCCAAGACGGCCCAAGAAGGTCCAATTTGCCCTAAACAACAAGCGGTATTCACTTGTAGATTCAAAGAAATGTCTCAACTCATCATCTACATCATTCGGGTCGAAATCCGCCCGTGCATAATCATCCAAATTACCAACGAGCCCAGCGGCATTCGCCGTGGTTTGCAGAGGAGAGCCAAGCAAGCGCTCCGCTCCAGCAACTCCAACACGCAACCCACCTGCCCGAACTCCAGAAAGAGCAACGCCACTCAAGCGGCCCCTGAACGGTGGTCTAATGAGAATAAAACCGAGAAGGGCGGTGATGGCAAAGCAGACATTGACCAAACCATGCCAGCGGCGCATGTCATCGAGAGAAAGGTGGTTTTCCCCAAGAGAAGTCGCCCCACCATCAAGAGCAAACCACGCAGCAGCTGTCATTGAAACAAGCAAACAAGTTGCTGATATCATGTGCAGAAGGCGTTGTGAAAACGTACTTGTTGAGTAAAACAAACTTTGGATGAGAATGACCGAAAGTCCAGCCATACCTGCGATCAAGGCCCAGGCGGCCAGGCGTTCAACCCAAAGTACACCCATCACTTGTGATATCGTGATGCCGAGTGCCGTGAGTGGAATGCCCCCCAATACCAGGACCAAGGTCCATGTGTTAAGAATTCCAAATGAAGACGTTTTCAACTGATGGTTGTCTGGATTTTCCTTATTGGATGCCGAATGCCGCAAAGCCATACCTGTTGCGAGTGGAGCGGCCAATCCTGCAAAGTGGAAGTGGATTGCAGTTAGCAAAATTACTGGCTCCTCAAATCCAAAAGGAGCCCATCCCCATCGGCTCATCGCCAACCAAGCCCCACCGACAAAAAGCAAGACTGCCCCTCCATCAACTGCAAGGTCTTCCAACGGTCGTAGGCCTCGCTCAAGAAGTCGGAAAAAGCCATGCATTGCAATAAGAATGCAAACAAGGACCCAGGGCATCACGCGAATGAGTGCGGCCAATCCAGGTTCAACCATCCAAGATGTTGGAAGAACGGCAATTGCAAACGGGGCAACTGCAACGGCTGCTCGCCATGAATAAGAATGGTTTCCATTGCGATCTGGAGAACAAAGAAGAACCAACGATAGAGGAACCACGATCATCGGGCCGGAAAGAAATGCAAACGCAACCGGGTCCATGTGCTCCGGTTGAACAAATGCTAAACCAATCCAAAAGAGAGCCCCGATGCCTGCTGTGAGAAGTGCGATTCGCTGCCATCCGTCAAACGGAATTGGAAGCGGGACGGTGGGCACGGATGGATTGCCGCCCTCCTCATGCACCATGCCCCTGCGTCGGGAACGAAAGCAAAGGTGTTTTGCATCAATGAATGCCCGTAAAGACGGTTCACTACTCGAACTCAGAGTTCAGTAATATCGGCTCTATCAACTGAAATTCCGAAGTTTTTCTCGGCGGTGGCGTAAACCTTGTCGGTAATCGAACCGTCTCGGACAAGAGATGAGAGGGCAGCCAATGCGATCGCAGCCCCATCGATTTCAAAGAAACGCCGGAGGGCTTCACGGGTATCCGAGCGACCAAATCCATCCGTCCCCAACACCGTATAATGGCCACTTACCCACTGACGAATCATATCGGGAACAGCCGCCATGTTATCGGAGACTGCAATCGTTGGAAGCGGTTCTGAAAGCATCTCTTCCACCCATGGTTTTCGGATGGATTCACTGGGGTGGAGGCGGTTCCATCGGTCACATTCGAGGCCTTCGCGGCGCATTTCGCCGTAGGATGTTGCCGAATAAATTTCACAACGAACTCCAAATGTTTCGAGTTTCTCTACAGCGTCCAAAACCTGAATCATAATCGGCCCTGAGCCAATAAGTCGAACGACGGGGCCGTCCCCTTTAGGAGCACCACGTAGGAGGTACATTCCACGAATGATACCCTCATCAACACCCTTTGGTTTTGGAGGCATCGGGTAATTTTCGTTGTAGATTGCAATGTAATGAATCACGTCCTTGTCCTGTGCGCACATTTCATTTATTCCATGACGAATAATCGTTGCTAATTCGTAAGCGAATGCTGGATCCCATGCACGCACAGCAGGATTGGTGTGTGCCATGAGCAATGAATGGCCGTCTTGGTGTTGCAGTCCTTCTCCATTCAGCGTCGTTCTTCCCGAGGTGGCGCCCATCAAAAATCCACGAGCGCGCTGGTCGGCTGCCGACCAAATCAAATCGGCAACGCGTTGGAATCCGAACATTGAGTAGAACGTGTAGAAAGGAACTGTAGGGTAGTGATGTGTTGCATAAGATGTTGCGGAGGCGATGAAGGTTGAGGTTGCGCCTGCCTCATTGATGCCTTCTTCAAGCAATTGCCCCTGTTCGGATTCTTTGTACTTCATCAGCACTTTGTGGTCGACTGGCTTGTACAATTGGCCTTCTGGGTGATAAATTCCAAATTCGGAAAACAGCGGGTCCATACCAAAGGTTCGTGCTTCATCAGGAATGATGGGGACAACGCGCTGGCCGAATTCCTTGTCCTTCATCAGCGAACGAAGAACGCGAACGAACGCCATGGTTGTGGAAACTTCTGTTTTACCCTTTGTGCCTGCGTCAAAGTCTGCGTAAGCCGCTTCCGCCGGTAGTGCAATCGCATCATCAGGTACTGTCCGAGTAGGCATAAAACCATCCAGAGACGCCCGGCGCTCTTTGGCATAAGCCACAAGTTCCGGAACATCGTCTGGCATCACATAGGGATAGGTTTCCAAATCTTTGTCTGAAAAACTGAGGCCGAGGTCGTCTCGCATGTACTGCATGGTTTCCATGTCCGCCTTCTTCTTCTGGTGTGTTGTATTTCGTCCAGCGAAGGCAGGCCCAAGCCCGTATCCTTTGATCGTACGAATAATCACAACGGTCGGCTGCCCTTTGTGAGCGGTTGCTTGGGCATAAGCAGCATGGAGTTTCACGAAATCGTGCCCGCCTACATCAGCGCAAAGGTCGACCAGTGCATCGTCATCAAGATGAGAAACAAGTGCAGCTAGCCCTTCACTGTTGAAGAGTTCTTTACGGATAGTGGTGCCATCTGCCGTCATGATTCGTTGTTCGTCACCATCGACGAGTTCGGCGAGGCGTCGGGCCAACAGGCCTTGAGAATCTCGGGCAAAGAGGTCGTCCCATGAACTGCCCCAGAGGACTTTGATGACATTCCAGCCGGAGCCTCGGAAGCGTCCTTCAAGTTCTTGAACGATCTTTGAATTTCCACGTACAGGTCCATCAAGACGTTGTAAATTACAATTCATGGTCATGATGATGTTGTCCAGCCCTTCTCTTCCCGCCAAGGACAGTTGGGAAAGCGATTCGGGTTCATCCGATTCCCCGTCACCCATCGTATACCAAACACGGGAGTTCGCTGTTGTCACAAGCCCACGGTCTTCGAGGTAGCGATTGAATCTGGCTTGGTGAATTGCTGTCATTGCACCAAGGCCCATACTGACTGAAGGAAACTCCCAGAACTCGGGCATCAGACGCGGATGAGGGTATGAGGAAAGACCTCCTCCTCCGACTTCCTGGCGGAACTTCTCCATATGCTCATGAGAAAGACGTCCTTCGAGCCAAGCACGAGCGTAGATTCCTGGGGAGGCGTGTCCTTGCCAGTACAAGTGGTCGCCAGAACCGTCACCGTCTTTTCCTCGGAAAAAGTGGTTGAAACCGATTTCCCATGCATGTGAGGCTGAGGCATAGGTCGAGATGTGGCCTCCGATGCCTTCGAAATATTTGTTGCCCCGAGTTACCAGCATCATGGCGTTCCAACGCAAAATACCGTGAAGGCGTTCCTCAAGGTCAAGATTGCCGGGATAAGTTCCTTGGTCTTCTGGATGAATGCTGTTGAGGTAAGGCGTGTTGACAACATCAACGTCTACACCAATCTCTCGTGCCGCACCCAATGTTGCATGAAGAAGGCGGAGCGCTTCTTCTTCCCCGAGTTGTTCTTTCACAGCCCGAATGGAGTCCATCCATTCTTGAGTTGAAACGGGATCGGGGTCCGGTTGAGTTGACCGACGAGTAAAGCCCACTTGATGCCCCCCTTGTAGAGGGCTTAATGGTGAGGGTTTTCAACCCCTCGCCAAAACTCGTATGACAATTTGCAACCGTTGCAACCGTTTAGATGGCCGCCACGGTCAATATGTCAAGTTGGGGGCGCCACTCATAGAATACTACGGCAATACATAAGAACCGACTTTCCGAGCCGGCTTTATGTCCGTTGAGGCTATGGTACAGAAGATGATTGACGATTTGACCGACTCCCTTGTTGATGCTGTAAAGCATGACAAAGGAAACTCCGCAGCAGGTACTCGCGTTCGCAAGGCCATGCAAGCTGCAAAGAACGCTGCCCAGGACGTGCGCAAGCAAGTCCAAGCAGACAAGAACTGAGTTCGCTTGAATCCGATGGGCAACATTGCCCTTTGAACAACACCTCTTAGTGGATACGTTCATTTGAAACGCGCACGAGCCCCGCTCATGCATCGCCCACTTGAAGGAATACGCGTTCTCGACCTCTCTCGAATTCTTGCAGGCCCTTATGCGGCTCAGTCTCTGGGAGACCTCGGAGCAAATGTCACGAAAATTGAAGCCCCTTGGGGCGATGATACACGTGGATGGGGCCCCCCATTTCAGAATGGGTTTGATGGTGATCCAGTTGCGTCCTATTTCCTGTCATGCAATCGGGGCAAAGACATCCACCGCGGCAATATCAAGGAAGACCGAGAACACATCCAATCCTTGATGGCCAATTCAGATGTGGTCATTGAAAATTTCCGACCTGGAACCTTTGAACGCTACCTTGGTCCAATTCCAAAGGGAATCATTCTGTGCAGTATCTCTGGATACGGGCAAGATGGCCCGCGCCGAGATGAGCCCGCATTTGACCTCACGATGCAAGCCAGGTCAGGGATCATGTCCATCACCGGAGAGGCTGCAGGCCCTCCTGCGAAAGTTGGTGTTGCTTGGATTGATGTCATGACCGGTATGAATGCAGTCAGTGCCATCCTCGCAGCACTTTACCACAGGGAGCGGACCGGAGAAGGTGCTCGGATTGACATCTCACTTTGGGACACAGCCATTGCGGCACTGGTTAACCAAGGACACAATGCATTAGCGGGAGCTACGCCCCAACGCATGGGTACGGCTCATCCCAACCTCGTACCTTACCGCGTCTTTGAAGCCAGTGATGGATGGTTTGCTATTGGCGTTGGGTCCACGGGCCAGTGGAACATTTTAGACAAAGCACTTGGGCTCAATGCCCCTGAAAAGTGGCAGGAAAACAGTGTGCGAATCGCTGAACGAGATGAAGTGGAGGCCGTGGTCCAAGACCGGGTTGCTGTCCACTCAAGGAATGAACTTGAAGCGATGCTTGTTGGAATCCCCTGCGCCCCTGTTAACGATGTGAACGAGGCGTTGGAAGACATTCAATCAACAGCAAGAGGGGCCGTTATCGCTGTCGATGGCGTAGAGGTCCTTGCCAGTCCGCTGCGATTTCATCAAAACGAGAACAGTGAGGTCTGACCTGCTCCGCGAAGAAGGCCTGCTTGTGTCAATTTCTCAAAGGCTTGATCCATTCTTCGTTGACTGAATTGGCGGTCTTCTTGCAAAAATTTCACCAATCCTTTACGGTCAACTTCGCCTTGATTTAGGTGCTCGTCGTCAACCTCAACCACCGGATGATTGAGGAATATTTCTCTAATTTCATCAAGCCGTTCTGGTAATTCCTTCCCTTTTGCTTCGCAAACGGCTTCGATCGTCTTGTATTCACGAATCAATTTCAATCCCGTCTTTGGCCCAATGCCCTTGATGCCGGGGTGGAAATCCGTACCGATCATGATGGCTAAATCCACCAACTGCTCTCGTGACAAATCTTGTTCTTTCAACATGGATTCAAGATTGATTTGTTGGGCGTTAACAATTCGCCCGTATCGCTTTGCTCCGTCGTCCATGAGATTGCGTACCAGTACCGGTGAGCCGTACAGCAATGCATCCCAGTCCTGTGTCGCCACAACGTCCAGTTGGCCCTTGGCAGCCATCACCGCAGCTTGAGCTTCTCCTTCGGCAGCAGCGGTGACCCAAGGAACTCCCATGAGGTCCAGTAATTGTTGCGTTTCCTCAACCATCTTAGGCGAGTAGTGGACGATGCGCTGAGCCATCTTTTGCGCTAAGGGGAAATCCCCGGCCTCAAGCGCCTCTGTATGGATGCGTTCGGCTTCTTCGCGTCGAGCACGACGTTGTGCGAGTTCCTCCTCCTTCAGTTCGGGAGAGGCCCCATCAAAAACGAATACTGGCTTGATTCCTATGCTGAGTAAGGTCGTGGTTCGATGGAGGAATCCCATCAGGTGAGATACTGCGTTTCCGTTTGCATCACGAAGGGGCAATCCGTCGCCTTCAGGCGAGCGGTCCCGCATGGTTGTGAGAAATTGAAAGGCTGTTAGGAACGCGTCAATACCGACCCTTTTACCAGCAAGTTCCGACAAAACGATGTTGTGCGCCGGTGCTAAATCTTTCAAATTACAGCCCATGGAAGGAAGCAACGGGTCACCCTATGTAGGGATTGGCCTGCGAGAGCATCAAGAAGGCAAAGCCACAGGCGGGTTCATGGGGGAACACCTTGCTTGTCTTCGCGGGTGGCATCCCGCACTTGCAAATGCAGAGTTAGCGGCGTTGTTGCCTGAGGCAAATCATCGCCCTACTGGAGCATGCCGCTGGACCTTTGTTGGAAATACGACCCCTCCGCAACGGAATCAAGCACTCCGTGTTGCAAGCGGGTTGCAATGCTTTCTTGAGGACGGCATCATTCACCCGTGGGATGATGACGAGGTTGCTTTTTTGGAACGCGTTGAAACCTATCTCAATCAACACCCTGTTAGCGGTTCTGTTGCCGTAAAACCATGGCGGCAAGAAGGTAAGATTCCGGCCCTTAGCACGAGTCAACTTGCAGGAAGTATCGGCGGCCTGATGGTTCGTTCCGGTTACGATATTGACCTCGAAACGCCCGATTACACCCTGGCACTCATCGCGGACGGGCAATCTTCCTTACTCGCCGTTGGATGGATGGAAGGGGACGGTAGCGCATCGTTTGAAAGCGGAGCACGTCGTGCTGCTGAACGCCCTTTCTTCAAACCGGTCAGTCTTGACCCACGTCTGGCAAGATTGGCGGTAAATCTCGCCGCTGGACCTCTTGGTTCGGGACCAATCGTGGACCCGATGACCGGTACGGGAGGATTCATCATCGAAGCATCCCTAAGTGGAAGGGACGGTGTCGGCATTGATATTCATTCAGAAATGGTCGCTGGAGCAACACAGAATCTCAACTGGGCGCACGGTGAGGATTCGTCTCCAACCTGTGCCATCTCAAGAGGTGATGCAACTCGAATTGCAGATGCGATTCCTAATGCTTGGCACGGAACGGTCTCCGGGTTTGTTCTTGACCCGCCGTATGGGAGAAATTCTCACGGGAGCATGGACAATCATTCTCTGTTGAAAGCGACCTTGGAAAGTTCCTACAACGTTGCTTCTTCGACGGCTGGTTTTGTACTTATTTTACCAATTGAACCAATGGGTGAGCGCCCTTATGCAGGAGTCGGTTTGGATGAACATGTAGAATTGCTCAGTGGGTCATGGAAGGACTTGAAAGAACTCATGGCAGCATGTGGGTGGGAAATTGAATCCGCACATGTTGAACATGTACATCGCAGCCTCAGTCGTTTGATCCTTCTTGCAAAATACGCTCCTCAAGATTGAGGAGCGTGAAGGACATCTCTTCGGGAGGTTCGGGGAACTGACTTCTATGAGGGCACCCTTGGTCAAGAATGGCTTCATCGGCTTCGTTCAATACGTACGGATAGGTTTGACACCCTTTGGGCCTGATCTCATACACCGAACACAAACCCTCTGCATTGACATCCGCAGATTCGGTGAGGAGAAACACGCATGCGCGCGTTGAAGATTGATTGAGAAGGGTGAGTGCACCGTTGTTATCAACGGCAAAGTCGGATACTTGCATCCCGGTTCTACGTGCAAGACGAGCAGCCTCAGCCCTGGTAATGGGCATGGTCGTCTCACGACAACACGCCGAACACCCTGTTGGGATGCACGGGAGTTTGCGCGCCATGCCTCTTCCAAGTCACCCGCCTTATTCAAGAAGGGGGGGCGTCTGGGGAGGGATACGGGCGATTAGGGTAGTCTGGATATCCTTCCGGCCTTCGGAGCCGGAGACGGGGGTTCGAATCCTCCATCGCCCGCCATGCATCATGCAGTTGAATTGCCGTTAGCCAGTGCCATCAAAAACGCAACCTGTCGTGAATTAATGGCGTATGGGCTACGTTGCTCCCGAACTTGTTCAATCGCTGTATCCATTTCCATTCCTTTCATCCACATATAAATCGATGCGAAGGTACCCGCACGACTCAAACCGCCCATGCAATGAACGACGACCTGTTCACCTTCGGGGATACTTTTGATGATATCATGAACAATCGGAAGGGCTTCTTCCATCCAATCATCGGTTG
>MDTC01117485.1_pt1 | contig 17316 bp, 17 predicted proteins | sample 811181 | NCBI WGS metagenome assembly MDTC01 (sample SAMN05326644, study PRJNA326480) | marine metagenome | isolation source: seawater | place: Pacific Ocean: North | collected 2011 | reverse complement strand
TGCTTTGGGCAAAGCTGAACATGGACGCTGTGTCGAAATTTCAACACAATCTGCAATCAAAGAAATGGTTGCTCCCGGTTTATTAGCTGTGACTACACCCGTCGCTGTTGGCTTTATTTTTGGGGCAGAAACACTAGGTGGTTTATTAGCTGGAGTGACTGTATCAGGTGTGTTGATGGCTATTTTTCAATCCAATGCAGGAGGAGCATGGGATAATGCAAAGAAAATGATAGAAGAAGGAATTACAGTGGGTGAAGAAAAATTACAAAAAGGATCTGATGCGCACAAAGCTGCTGTAGTTGGTGATACAGTTGGAGACCCATTTAAAGATACATCGGGGCCTTCTCTAAATATTTTAATAAAATTAATGTCAGTGGTTTCACTTGTTATTGCACCACTACTTTCAAACTTATAAGGATGTGTTATGAAATTTTATGAAACCCTTTATATTCTTAATCCCAATTTAGATGATGATATTATCACAAAAAATATGAATGAAATAAGTTCTGAGTTGGGTAAAACAAATTCTAAAATTATCAACCATTATGTTTGGGGTAAAAAACGCTTAGCTTATCACATTGATAAACAAAAATATGGCTCATATATATTAATGCAATATGAGGGAGGTGATCAGAATAGTATGGTTGATTTTGATACTTGGATGAAATTAAATAATACTGTTCTTCGTCATATGACAGTTTGCCTTAATAGCAAACCTGAAATATATGTAGAGCAAGTTAAAGACGAATCATTAACTAAAGAAAATAGTGAAAATAAAGATGATTTAGCAGCTGCTAGTGAAGAAGCTGTTGCTAGTGAAGAAACTGCTGCTGATGAAGAAGCTGCTGCTAGTGAAGAAGAGACTGTTAGTGAAGAAGAGACTGCTAGTGAAGAAGCTGCTGCTAGTGAAGAAGAGACTGCTAGTGAAGAAGAGACTGCTAGTGAAGAAAAGGAGGTTGAATAATGGCGTTCCAAAATAAAAAGAGGTTCTGTTATTTTAAAGAAAATGGTATAGTATTTATTGATTATAAAGATGTCAAATTACTGAGAAGATTTGTAAATGATCAGGGTAAGATTATGCCTCGAAGAATAACAGGGACGAGTTCAAAAATGCACCGTAAATTAGTTAGAGCAATTAAAAGAGCTCGTTCAATTGCATTAATGCCATATGTTGATAGTGGTTCAGAATAAAGGAGAATGAACTTATGGAGATTATTTTATTAAAAGATTTAGAAGGTAAGGGATCAGCTGGTGATGTAATTAATGTGAAACCTGGTTATGCTCGGAATAAGCTTATACCAAATGGGATTGCTTTAAGGGCATCTAAGCGTAACCTTGCAATTGCTGAAGAGAAAAAACAAATTGCTACACGAAAACAAAATCGAGAAAATGCATCTCATGATGCAATTTTAGATTCATTAAAAAATATAGAGATTACAATTGAAGCTCAAGTTGGAGAAGAGGAAAAAATGTTTGGTTCAATCACTAATATTGATATACATAAAGCATTAGAAGAAAAAGGTGTTCAGATTGATAGAAGTGCTATATTATTAGAGGATCCAATTAAGGCTCTCGGTATTTATCATGTTCCAATAAAGGTTGCTCCAGAATTAATTGGTGATATAAAAATTTATGTTATAAAAGCATAATTACAGTTTTTACTTGAAATCTATTTAGATGTCAAGTTTCAAGTATTTGCTATTGTCCAACCAACTTGTGATTCCTAAAATCAACAGCTATGTTTGTTGATGTCGCATTTCCCATATCTAATTTTCAAACTTTTACCTATAAGGTTTCTGAAGAATTAGAAGATAATATACAAATTGGTATAAGAGTTAAAGCCCCGTTTGGTAAAAGAGTCGAACAAGGTATTATTACTAATTTAAGAACTCGACCAAATTATGAAGGGGAAATTAAAGCGATTATTGGGTTAGTGGATGATTTTCCATTTATGACAGATGAACTCTGGAAATTAATTGAATGGATGTGTCAATATTATGTTACACCATTAGGCCAAGTAGGTAAAGCAGTTCTACCAAAAAATTTATCAACACGATATAATCCACCTAAGAATTTTATGGTGCAAGCAAATTCTAGCCCTATAAAATCAGATTTAGATCTATTACATAAAAAAGCCCCAAAACAATATGAATTATATCAAATAATTAATCAAGCAGATAAACCGATAAAAGTTACCAATCTAAATAAATTTATTAAAAATTCATTGCAAAAATGCAGGGAACTTGAAAAACGAAATTTGGTTACTTTATTTAAAGAAATTTCACCACCAGATATTACAGGGTTTTCATTTGACCCTATTCATAAAACTGTTATTTTTAATGATTATCAGCAAAGCGCTGTTAATGCGATTATTAATGCTTTAGATCAAAAACAATATGCTTCATTCTTGTTACATGGTGTAACTGGGAGTGGGAAAACTGAGATTTATATTGAAGCAGTTAGACATTGTTTAAAGCAGGGTCGTACAGCAATTATATTACTTCCAGAAATATCACTTACTCCTCAGATTTCAGGGAGATTTCGTTCAGTTTTTGGTGATAAAATAGCTCTTTGGCATTCAAAATTAACTAAGGCCCAACGCTCATGGACATGGAAAGAAATTTGTAAGGGTAGATTTAAAGTTGTTATTGGTGCACGTTCTGCTATTTTTGCCCCTCTTCAAAAGTTAGGGTTAGTAGTGATTGATGAAGAGCAAGAATCATCATTTCGTCAAGATTCTCCTGCACCACGTTATCATGCTCGGGATGTAGCTATTATGCGCGCAAATTATGCAGATGCAACAGTTGTGTTATCTAGCGCTACACCAAGCCTAGAAAGTTATTATAATTATAAAAAGAAAAAATTAGTATATCTTCATATTCCTAAAAGATATGGTAATGCACAATATCCAAAAATTCATTTAGTTGATATGTTAAGTACTCAAAAAGAATCAGGTAAATGGGGGCAAATATTTTCTGGATTGTTACAGGATAAAATTGAAGACCGTTTAAATAAAAATGAACAAATAATTCTTTTACATAATCGAAGAGGTTATTCTCCTGTTGTAAAATGTGAAGATTGTGGTGAGCCAGTAATGTGTCAACAATGCAAAATCACTTTAACTTTTCATCAACAGGGCTCACAATTAATATGTCATTTTTGTGGTTATAATAAACCGAAAAACTTAGATGGATGTAATAATTGTTCTAGCTCAAATATAAAATTTGCAGGTGCTGGTACACAACGCATAGAGTTTATGATTCAAGAAATGTTTCCAAATGCCCGGTTAGGGCGTTTAGATATGGATACAACAAAGTCAGGTAATAATTTAACTAATATTTTAAAACAATTTTCAGATGGTAATATAGATATTTTACTGGGAACACAAATGATTGCAAAAGGATTAGATTTTCCGAACGCAACATTGGTTGGTATGGTAAATACTGATTTGGGGTTACATCTTCCAGATTTTCGCGCTGGAGAAAGAATATTTCAGTTAATCTATCAAGCATCTGGTAGAGCTGGAAGACGCGATAAGCCAGGCGAAGTTGTAATGCAAACCTATATACCTGATAATCCAGTAATCAAATATGCAGCAGAATTAGATATAAAGAATTATTATAATCTTTCATTAAATGAGAGAAAAGAATTAGGTTATCCACCATATAGTTGGTTAGCTAAAGTTGAAATTTATGGGCCAAATAAGATTCATGTAGAATCACTGTCAAGGAGGATATCTCAATCTTTAAACAATGGATTTAAAGGATTAACAATTTTGGGCCCAGCTCCATGTTATTTAGAAAAAATTAGGAACCAATATAGATTTCAAATTGTATTTAAATCATTGAAAGAATATGATTTAAATGGTAAAAAGCTTCATAATTATATTTTGGATAACTTTATGGGTTTACGTAAGAAATTTTCTTTTGGTAATAATAGGATTAATATTCATATTGATCCATTAAGTTTAATATAGAGGGTATATAAAGTTGCAAAGGCATTGTTTTATAATTTTGTGGCTAGTGATAGAGTCTTCATTAAATTTTTGTTTTGGGGTTACGGGTTTTCCAGGATTTAATATTTTTTCATCATCGTCTGAACTAGGCCTGGGGGGAGCAGGTTATTTAATACCATCACCTATCTCAACCAAAATTAACCCATCAGTAGCTGATTTAAATCGGTCATTTGTAGCATCGGTCATTAATTATAATGCTGGCATTACAAGCCAAAGCGCTGGGCTTAGTTTACCATGGCGTAATGGTGTAGGTACAATTTCAGTACGTAATATTTCTTATGGGACTTTTAAAGGCTATGATGAGTCATCAGAATATAATGGGACATATCATTCTGGAGACACTTGGCTTAATACTAGTTTTTCAAAAAGGATACAATATTTACCAATTCGATTTGGAGCATCTATGCAATATTTTTCATCTTCATTAAAAAATTATACAATTAATGCTTTGATCATATCTTTTGGTAGTATAATGTATTTTAAACGTATAAATGGCAGTTGCGGTATATCTATTCATAACCTAGGTACCGAAATTAAGATTAATAATTTTTCTGAAGGGTCTATTGAGCCCAAGATTGTTATTAGCGGATCAAAAAAATTAGCTTATTTACCGCTTACAATTTATTTGGATTCAATCCTAGAAAAGAGCAAAGATAATAAAGATATATTCATTGGTGGTGTTTTTAATTTTAAAAATAATTTACAATTTCGCTGGGGGACATCAACTCGAAAAATTTCTCAGAATACCAATCAGGATTTATTAAAGTCGATTATTGGAGCTAGCGGTTTAGGCTTCGGGTTCTCATCTGGCTCAACAGTGATTAATTATGGGACATTTATTTATGGTTCTGGGGCATCTGTCCACGGGATTGAAGTTGGCATAAAGATATGATTTATAAAATATTAATAATCGTTTTTATTATTTCAAATTCATTATACTCTCAGAATAACTATCCTATTGTTCTTGTCCATGGTTTTATGGGTTGGGGAGACGATGAGATGGGTGGTTATAATTATTGGGGGGGCGTTCAAGACTATGCTGAAATGCTGAGAAATGAAGGGCATATAGTAATTAATGTTTCTATTGGGCCAGTTTCTTCTAATTGGGAAAGAGCAATTGAAGTTTATACACAGGTCAAAGGAGGTCAGATAGATTATGGTAAATCCCACGCAGAAAAATTTAATATTATACAAAAACCGCCAGGGAAAATATATAAGGGACTATATCCACAATGGAGTGATGATTTTCCAATTCATATAATTGGGCACAGTATGGGTGGCCAAACGGCTCGTATGCTTCAATATCTTTTAACTACTGTAGTGTATGAGGATACAGCAAGCACTCTTAAAGAAAATTCAGAATTATTAGGTAGAGTAAATAAAAATTGGATAAAAAGTATTACTTCAATTGTTACACCACATGATGGAACAACTTTAGTGGATGTTGTTAATAAGACCATCCCATTTATTCAATACTTTATTGGTATTGGAGGCGTTGTAGCTACAGGATTTTATGATTTTGATTTGGAGCACTGGGGTTTTCATCGGAGATGGAATGAAAATTGGTCAGAATATTTAAATAGAATGAAAGCTCATAAAGCATGGGGGACAAAAAATATATCAGCATGGGATTTAAGTTTGGCTGGTGCGAAAGATTTGAATAGGTATTTAAAGGCAGATCCTGATATCTATTATTTTTCTTTTACTGCAAAAACTACAGAAAAGAGTGATCATTCATCTTACCATGTGCCAATACCGGCAGCATCTATTTTAACAAAAACAAGATCTAAAATATTGGGTTCTAAATCTGGATATTGGACAGATGGCACTGTTACAGATTCAACATGGTACCCCAATGATGGAATAGTGAATACACGTTCGATGTATGGCCCTACAACTGGTATTTATGGATCAGATAAAATATTAGAATACCAAGAAGATGTTAATATGCAACTTACTCCTGGTCAATGGTATAGCTTTGGCCCATATATTTTGGATCATTGGCAAATAATAGGACATTTAGGCAATATAAGGACTCATAATCTCTCAAAAGAAATTTTTATATCTCATGCAAATCGATTAAGATCTTTACCATCTTATTAAGTACGTAATTTATGTGATTTTATTATTTATAATTTGTAATATACAAATATGAATTTTGGAGAATTACTTTTATCCGTTTTTATTGATTTACAGAGTATTTATCGCAATAGGATAAAGATTCATAGTACTTCTTTCCCTCAAATACTCGCATTAGTTATTATCCCAGGTGATGGAATTGAAATGAGTGCTGTATCAAAAAAATTAGGAGTTGATAATAGTACGGCTACAAGAATGATTACGGGTTTAGAAAACAAAGGCTGGGTAAGAAGGGACGTAGATATACATGATAAACGAATTATAAAAGTTTTTCTAACAGAAGAAGGCAATACAATACAATCGCAATTGGAAATGAAATTTGATGAGATTGGAGATGCTATTGGAAAACGATTGGAACACACTGACCAAAATGAAATGAAAGAGAATATAAGATCTCTTAATTGGATATTAGCTAAGTTTAATTTAAAATAATTTGTATAATACAAATAAAAAAGTTACTTATGACGTTCTTAATTGGTATAAGAAAACAAAACGTCAGTTGCCATTCAGAAACAGTAATGATCCTTATAAAATATGGTTATCTGAAATAATGCTACAACAAACTCAAATGCAGACTGTTATTCCATATTATAATAGGTGGATTAAGCAATATCCAACCTTAAAATCTGTTGCTCAAGAAAAAATTGAAAAATTATTAAAATTATGGGAAGGATTAGGTTATTATAATCGTTGTAGAAATTTCCATAGAGCTGCAAAAATAATCGTATTTGATAAGAATGGGCAAATTCCTGATAATTTTAATCAATTTCGCTCTTTACCTGGTGTTGGTGATTATACTGCAGGAGCAGTATTGTCAATCGCATTTAATAAACAATGTATAGCAATTGATGGTAATATAAGAAGATTGATAAGCAGAGTTTTAGGAATTAAAAAATTTACTTATTATAATAAAAGAAGAATTGAAAAATGGCTTAAAAAACATATTTCAAAATTACATCCTGGTGATTTTAATCAAAGTTTAATGGAGTTAGGTTCGTTGGTTTGTAATCCAAAAAATCCAAAATGTCATCAATGCCCAATATCATATAATTGTAAGGCATTTTTAATAGGTCATCCAGAAGCGTATCCGGAAAAAACGCACAAGAAAAAAATTCCTAGCCATACAATTGTTGCGGGGATACTTTGGCGGGGAAATAAATTTTATATACAAAAACGTACAAATTCAAAAATGCTTGCTGGGTTATGGGAATTTCCAGGTGGGAAGGTTCAATATGGAGAGTCTTTGGAACAGGCACTAAAACGAGAAATTGAAGAGGAGTGTGGCATCCATCCTAAAATAATTAAAAAAATTGGCTCTATTAAACATAATTATAGCCATTTTTCAATTATTTTTCATGCTTTTCATTGTAAGGAAGATAAAGATATCATTAAAAAAGAGAAAGAAGCTCGTTGGATTTCTATTAATGAAATAAAGCAATTTCCATTTCCTAAAGCTAATCATAAATTATTTGATCTATTAAATGACCAGAATTGGAATGTATAAAATTTTTATATCTATTATTCTTTGGCCTATATGGTTTTTGTTTCTTGGTATCACGGTCTTTATATTTTTCATTCTTTTGGTGATTATTCCAAGACAGCATTTACATTATATTGTAAGACCTATATGTTGGTTATACTGTTTTATAGCAGGGCAATGGCTTATAAAAGAAAACCAGATACCTGATATAAATGGGCAACCATATATTTATATGTTTAATCATGAATCTATGTTTGATCAATTTATGATAGCAGCATTTATTCCCCATTACCTAACTGCTGTAGCAGCAATAGAACAATTTAGGTATCCAATCTGGGGTGTGTTAATGCGTCAATATGGAATTATTCCAATAATACGTCAAGAATTAGGTCAGGCTATGAGTAGCTTAAATATGGCAGAAAATGCATTAAGGGACGGAATATCTTTTATAATTGCACCTGAAGGTACACGATCTTTAGATGGTGAATTAAATTCATTTAAAAAAGGGCCTTTCCATGTAGCTAAAAATACTGGAGCTACGATAGTTCCAATCGCTTTAATAGGATCTTATAAAGCAAAGAAAAAGACAGATTGGCGTATTGCCCCAGGTAAGTTAATTACTCGCTTTGGAGTGCCAATTCGTGAAGAAGATTATTCCAAGATGACTATAGACGAAATGAGGGATTATGTATATAAAAAGATTTATGAATTAAAAAAAACATGAGGTGATTATGTTAAAAATTATAAAATTATATTTTTTTATCGGATTTACTACGATAATAAAAGCAGAATCTGTTGCAGAAAAATATGGTGATCGTATAGAGTTACTAGGGATTCCATTTAAAGACCCTCTTGTATTATGTCAGATTTTAATTGCAATTATCTTGATGATCGCTTTTTTACAATCAGGTATTGATAAAATCATTGATCGTAAGGGTAATCAAGATTTTTTTCAGGTTCATTTTGCACATTCACCATTAAGAGGGGTAACCAGCATATTATTAACTCTATTAACACTCATGGAATTAATAGGATCTACAATGCTCGGGTATGGGCTTTATTATGCATTTTTTCATAGGACAACACTATGGATATTTTATGGTTTTGTAGTATTGGCAATAACTTTGATCGCTTTATTTGCGGGACAAAGACTTGCTAAAGATTATATTGGTGCGGCTGATTTAATACCATATTTTATCCTTATTATGTTAGGTATTATGAGTATGTATTAAATAAAGAATTATATCAATATTTTATAGCAATAAATTGATGGTGTTTAACCAATATTTTAAAGAGGACTCAAAATGAAAAATGGCATAGACCTTAAAACTATTCAATCATTTTATGAAGATATTAAAGAAAATCAAAAAATTAAATTGGCACGTAATGTATCAATGCGTAATGATTTACTTGAGCTTGCAATGGATTGGGATTATTATAGAAAAATCGATCATTCCTTTTCTGATGTAGTTAGTGGTGAGATGCCAGCTACTAATCAAAAATCTAGTGGTAGGTGTTGGGGGTTTGCGGGTTTAAATCTTTTTAGAATCTATTTAGGTAGAAAATATCAATTGAAGGACTTTCAGTTTTCTCAAAATTATTTTATGTTTTGGGATAAACTTGAAAAATCCAATTTTTTTTTAGAATCAATAATTAATACGATTAAAGAACCGTGGAATTCAAGATTGATGATGCATCTATTAAATAATCCCATACAGGATGGTGGTCAATGGGATATGTGGGTTAATTTAGTAAATAAATATGGCGTTGTCCCTCAATCTGAAATGCCAGAAACTTTTGCATCGTCAAAATCAATGAGAATGAATCGTATGATTACAAGGAAACTGAGGGAATATGCCCAATTTATTAGAGTATCAAAATCAGATGGTGCAACCAATGAAGAGTTACAAGTTGTAAAGACTAATCAATTAAAAGAAATTTTTAAAATGCTTACAATTCATTTAGGTACACCACCTCAATCTTTTGATTGGCAAATAAGAAATAGGAAAAAAGAATTCATGCGATTCACAGATTTAACACCAAGTTCATTTTATCAAGAGCATCTTGGTTTAAATTTAGATGATTATATTTGTCTTATTCATTGTCCTATGTCTGATAAAAAATTTAATACTGTATATACAGTCAAATTTTTAGGTAATGTAACTGAAGGTAAGCCTATTCGATATTTAAATGTAACAATTGATGTGATAAAAAAAGCCACTATTAAATCGATCAAGAATGATGATCCAGTATGGTTTGGTTGTGATGTAAGTAAACATTTTCATCGAGATCTAGGAGTCATGGATATAGATTTATTTAATTTTAATAATTTTTATGATACAGAATTCTCTATGGATAAAGCAACACGATTAGAATATGGTGATAGTCAGATGACCCATGCAATGTTATTTACTGGTGTAGATTTAAATAATAAAGGTGATGTAAAGAAATGGCGAGTGGAAAATAGTTGGGGCAATAAGGGTGGTGATAAAGGATATCATATTATGTCAAATAAATGGTTTGAAGAATATAATTATGAAGTAGTTGTACATAAATCATATTTATCAAAAAAATTCGTAAATATTTATGAAAACAGCAAAGCTGTGCAATTAGAACCCTGGGATCCTATGGGTGCTTTAGCTAAATAACATATTTAATGCCTATAATATAATAACTATAACTGCGGGTTTATTGGATTCATTATTGGTAGTATTATTTAATTAGATTAGCAATTGTATTTGCCCATTTTTGTTTTTTTAGATATGTAATTTTAGTAGGATTAGGATTAAAAACTTGATCGGTATTTTTTAATGTATTGAATTTGTATTCAGGATTTAACAATGTATACACCCCATAGGCCGTTCTATCCTTCATTGATGAATATCCTACTGAAACTTCTATGATATCAGCAATAAATTGAAGTAATGGTGTACGAGCAGCTCCACCAGCAATATTGATAATGATAGGTTGCATATTAATGGTGGCCATTAGGCATTGATAAATATCATTTATTAAAAAAGCAATAGATTCCATACCGGCTCTAATAATTTCATTATTATTAGAAGTTTTTTCTAAATCAATGTATATATCATTAAAACCGGCTGTCCAATAAGGTGCTGCAAGACCGCTAAACCCAGGGATAAAGACGCCATTAGTGGTAACTTGAGATATCCGTTTATCCCAGATCATTTTATTATGTGGAATATTTAATTCTGTTTCTAAATGATGAAAGAGTGAGTTGCATGCATTGATTGTGCCTTCAACCATATAGTATTTATTATGATTATCAGAGTATAAGAGACTGGAAATTAGTCCTGGAATAATTATAGGATTTTTACCAGCATTAAATTGTAAACTACCAGATGTCCCAAGATTTCCCGCAATAGTATTTTTCTTTAATCCAGCTTGACCAATTAAGGCGCTTTGTTGATCTCCAATAACAATAGAAAGAGGTATGTCTGTGTCAAAAAGTGTACCATAATTGTAATGTACCGGAACAATTGGCGGTAGATACGTTTTATTAACCCCAAAAATATCTAAAGCAAAATTTGACCAATCTCTGGTGTGAATATTATAGAGTAAGGATCGACAAGCTATTGATTCATCGATACCTGGAGTGCCTGTGATTGCTTGAGATAAAAAAGCGCTTAATGGTCCAAAATATACACCATTATTTTTTATGGCATCTTTTAATTTTGTATTATTATGAATCATGTGCAAAAACTTTGGTCCACCAAAATGTGCACTTAAGGGAGTCCCTGTTTTATACCATAATTTATTAGCATGTTTGGAGATATTATCAATAATAGAGTGTGCTCGACTGTCTTGCCAACTTAATGCAGGTGATATAGGTTTACATGATTCTTTTTCCCAAAATAAAAATGTAGAACGTTGTACTGCTAGCCCTGTATCTATAATTGGTGTATTTCTAGAAAGTTTCAGCATATCCTTAAATAAACTTTGGCAAGCATTAAGAATACTATTTGCATCACATTCGACATGAAATTTTTTTGGTCGAATGAGTTGATGTTTAATTTTATTTGAATGAATAACAATTCCTTTTGCATTAAATAAGAAGGCTTTTGTCGAAGATGTCCCAGAATCGATAACTAGATAATTCATAGCTTGAAATTAATCTATATTATTAATCAAAAGAACTTTGTATTGAATAGAGTTCTATTACAAAATCGTTTTGTGAATATATTTATAACTGTAAATTTTATCTTGTTTTGGAACTAAGATATTAACATTATCGTGAAAGGAGTACGAGAATGACATATATTATATGTGAACCATGTGTGGGTACATGTGACACCGCTTGTGTAGAGGTTTGTCCAGTAGACTGTATTCATGGCCCTTATGATAAAACGGGTGCAGGTGAGGAAGCTAAGGGCGATGATTTTGTACCAAAGGATGAAGATTCGTTATATATAGATCCTGAAGAGTGTATTGATTGTGGCGCATGTGAACCGGAGTGTCCAGTAGAAGCTATTTTTGAGGAAAGTGAGGTCCCAGATGAATGGAGTAAATATATTAAGATTAATTATGAGTGGTTTGGAAGGGACTATACTGGTTAGTGTTTATTTTTAGAATCTTAATAAAAAAACGGCTATCATCAGATAGCCGTTTTTTTTGAACTTATTATATATGAATAAAGAAAAAATAATTAATCATTTAAAATCAATTAAATATCCAGGTTTTTCAAGAGATATTGTTTCTTTTGGTATGGTGAAAGATGTGATTATTGAAAATGAAAATGTAAAGGTAAACCTTAGTATTACATCACAAAATTCTGAAAAGAAAGAAGCAATAATCGTTGAAATTAAAAAAGTCTTATCTACGTATTTTAGAGAAGTAAATGTAGAGATTTCCACTGAAGCACCGCAAGAGACAAGCACTCCTCAGTCACCAGCTATTGAAATTCTTAAGAATGTAAAACATATTGTTGCTGTTGCTAGTGGTAAAGGTGGAGTTGGCAAGTCTACTGTTGCTGCGAATTTGGCTTGTGTACTATCTAAACAAGGCTTAAGTGTTGGTCTACTAGATTTAGATATTTATGGTCCATCTCTTCCTATTATTTTAGGGATTAATGAACAGCCAAAAATGACTCAAAATAAAAAATTAATTCCACTCAAAAAATTTGGTTTAGAAGTTATGAGTTTTGGATTTATTAGTGGAAATGATACACCAGTTATTTGGCGAGGTCCATTAGTTTCTAGAATGACAGAACAATTTTTTCGCGATGTAGAATGGAGCGAATTAGATATAATGATTTTAGATTTGCCTCCTGGGACTGGTGATATACAACTTACTCTAACTCAAAAATTAAAGATGTCTGGTGCAGTTATTGTAACAACACCTCAAGATATTGCACTATCAGATGTTCAGAAAGGTGCAGATATGTTTTTAAAAGTTAATACTCCTGTTTTAGGTGTGGTTGAAAATTTATCGGGTTTAGTTTTGGAAGGTTGTGTGAAGGGACAGGTGTCTTCTATGGATATAAATAATCAAAATATAAAATTAGATGAGAATGGAAAATTTAATTTAACATTAGATTTATTTAAATCTGGAGGTGGGCTGAAAGAAAGTGAAAGGCTTGGTGTTCCTCTTTTGGGGAAGATACCGATTTTATCAGATATTATGTCATCAACTGATTCGGGATTACCTATTGCATGGGATCAACCAAATTCATTGGCGGGACAAATATATAATAAAATTGCTCAAAAATTATTATCCACAATTCCTAATTATAATATGGGGGAATGATTTTTATGGTTAGTGTATTTTACATTAGGCTAGTCAGTTGTATCAGTGATAGTCAAGTAGTAAGTTTGTCTGAGTTTTCTATATAATAAAATGACAATGTCTTTACGCGATCATGTTTTAGAAGGAATAGTGCCTCAGCATTTAGCAATCATTATGGATGGAAATGGGAGATGGGCAGCAGAACGTTCTTTACCGAGAATTGCTGGCCATAAAGAAGGGATTAATTCTGTTCGTGAGATTACCAGAGTTTGTGGTGAAATTGGGGTCAAACATCTTACTTTATACACATTTTCTACTGAAAACTGGAAACGACCAGACAATGAAGTAAGTGCTTTGATGATTTTATTATTAACTACAATAAAAATTGAGGTAATAGAACTACATAAAAACAATGTACGCTTTACTACAATTGGAGATCTTACAAAGTTGCCAAGTGGTACAAAGAGAGGGATATTAAATGGCATTGAGAAAACAAAAAATAATACTGGATTAAATCTTTGTCTTGCATTGAATTATGGGAGCAGACAGGAGATGATTAATGCGGTTCAACTTATTGCAAATAATGTTCAGGAAAAAAAATTAAAAATTGATGAAATAAATGAAACTATTTTCTCTAAATCGCTTTCAACATCTATGATGCCGGATCCTGATCTTTTAATTCGAACGAGTGGTGAATGTAGATTAAGTAATTTTTTATTATGGCAGAGTGCTTATACTGAAATTTTTATGACCGATACCTATTGGCCAGCATTTCGTGAAAATGAACTCATGGAGGCGATTATAGAATTTCAAAATAGAGAAAGAAGATTTGGTAAAGTAAGTGAGCAAGTAAAAAACTAAACATGAAAAAAGCATTATATATAATATATTTTACATCTTTTATTGTGGGGCAAGTTGCTCCGAAGGATATTTATATTTCTAGCATTAATGTTGATGGAAATATAATGACCTCTGAAAATACAATTATATTTACAGCAGGCTTAAGAGAAGGGAATAGTATTTCTCCGTCAGAATTTCCTCGCGCTGTTAAACGACTATGGCAATTAGGACTTTTCCAAGATATACAAATTATTCTTGATGATGAAACACCTGATGGTGTTTCTTTAACTATTTTGGTTGAAGAAAATTTTGTATTAGGCTCATTACATTTTAATGGCAATAAAAAGATAAAAGACAAAAAGTTTGAAGAAGAATTATTATTATCTACTGGACAGCGCATTAAGCCCAATACGCCTCATGAAACTGCAGAAAAAATTAAGGCATTGTATATAGAAAAAGGGTTTTTAAACGTTGATATAAATACTGAATTAATAATTCCCGAAGATAAATCAAAGCTTTTTGATGGAAAAGCAGAAGGGTTAATACGTGATATTGTTTATAATATTCAGGAGAATAATAAAGTTAAAATTGGGGACATTATTTTTGAGGGTAATGATTCATTTTCTGATTTGCGATTAAGATGGAAGATGAAAGAGACTAAACAACAAAGATGGTACCTTTTTTGGCGATCTGCATTTGATGAAAAAAAATATAATGATGATTTAAATATTATATCTCAATTTTATAGAAATAAAGGTTATAGAGATTTTAGAATTATTAGCGATTCAATGGTATTGAATGAAACTAAGAAAAAATTGGATTTTGTGCTTAAAATTGAAGAAGGTCCTAAATATAAATATCGCAATATTAGTTGGGAAGGCATGTCCTTATTTGATGAATCTATATTAAATCAAGCCTTAGGTATCACATCAGGTGATATATATAATGAAGAAGAATTTAATATTGCAGTTTTTAATAGAGCCCAAGGATTATATATGGATCGTGGATATATATATAGTCGCATTGAGCCTGAGATCAAACCGATTGGTAATGATTCATTAGATATTCATTTTATTATTACTGAAAATCATAAAGTTTATATTAACCATATTTCTATTGTTGGTAATACGCGTACTAGAGAAAATGTTATACGTCGACAATTACGAGTTTTCCCAGGAGATGTTTTTAATAGAGAAAGATTAATGAGAAGCCATCGTGAAGTGATGATGCTTAATTTTTTTGCTAATGTTGTGCCTGATGTTATACCAATCTCAGATGATAAAGTTGATTTAGAAATTCAAGTAGAAGAGAAATCTGCAGGTCAAGCGAATGCTAATATGGGTTTTACTCAAGCTTACGGTATGACAGGAGGGGGGGGAGTGGCGCTACCTAATTTTCGTGGGCGAGGACAAAGTCTAAATCTGAGCATAAATATTGGTACGAATTACAATATTTATGGGTCATCATCAACCCCATCTAAATATCGCTCAGCCAGTTTAAGTTTTACAGACCCGATGGTTAATGATACAAAGAATTTACTTGGAGGATCTATTTTCTATCAATTTAGAGGTGGTTCCTCATTATATACTGCACCAATTGATTATACCGTTGCGGGTAGCTCAATAACCTGGGGGCGGATTTTTAAATGGCCAGATGATTATTTTAGAGGTTCTTGGGCATTTCAAGTTGTTAGAAAGATTTATTCTGACTATACAGAGGATGAGTTGAATTCATTAGCTGGAGGTCTTGAAATTTCAGATGGTATTAATTTTTCACAAACTATTCGTAGAGATAATAGAGATCATCCTGAATTTCCAACAACAGGTTCATCTTTCTCACTAAAATCTACATTATCAGGTGGGATACTTGGAGGACAAGAGGATTTTCATAAGCATATATTAAATTTAGAGTGGTTTGCTCCTACATTTTGGAAATTTGTGTTAATGAATTCAATGAAAATTGGTTTTATTAAAGAACTGCCATCAAAAGGAGGCGATGGATCATTTATCCCATGGGATGAAAGATTTAAAATGGGTGGAAATGGTATACCATATGGTAATCCATTAAGAGGATATGATGATAATAGAGTTGGGCCGTTAACTGCAAACGGTAGTCCCTTAGGAGGGACAGCTTTAGCAAAATTTGGTACAGAATTCAGAGTGCCCTTTGCAGAAAATCCAGTAGTTTATGGACTTGCATTTGCAGAGATGGGGAATGTTTGGTCTTCTACTGATCTGAATGAGAAACTAAATCTTAAAAGAAGTGGTCCTCTTGATTTAAAGCGTTCAGTTGGAGTAGGAATTAGATTTTTTATGCCTATGATAGGTATGCTTGGGTTTGATTTAGCATATGGTTTTGATCGTACTGACAGCTCGGGTGAGTTTAAACCTGATTGGAAAACCACATTGACTTTTGGGCAACAATTTTAAATGAAAAGGAGAGAAAAATGATAAATAATTTTCATACTAAATTAATAATAATTACTTTTTTTGTATGTTCAAGCTTTGTGATGGGGCAATTGAAAATTGGTTATATTTTATCAGAGCGTGTTAGAACAGAATATGAAGAATTTCAAGAAGCAGAATCACAGCTTCAACTTGAATATAGAAAAGTACAAACTGAATTTGATCAAATGGTTATGAAGATGGACAGTTTGAAACAAGATTATGAAGTAAAACGACTCATGGCGCTTGATAAAGGTGAAAGTATTCGCCGTGAGATTGAACAAATGGAGCAACAAATTGGATCATATCAAGCTGAAAAGGTTGGACCGCAAGGTGAGCTAATGCGTAAACAAGCTCAGCTTGAATATGAAATTCTTGGTAAGGTAAAGAAAGCTGTAGACAAAGTTGCAATTGACGGGGGCTATGATTATATAATTGATGCTTCAGTTGGACTACTATACTTTAAGCCTAAGTTTGATATGACAGATGATGTATTACATGAATTAAGAAATTTAAGCTCAACAAAATAATATATTTTGAAGATGACTCTTCAAGAAATCGCTGATTATTTAGATGGACAACTAATTGGTGACCCTCAAATAATAATTCATGGTTTAAGCGAGATACAAAATAGTATTCCTGAAACAATCACT
>MDTC01185407.1_pt1 | contig 17317 bp, 20 predicted proteins | sample 811181 | NCBI WGS metagenome assembly MDTC01 (sample SAMN05326644, study PRJNA326480) | marine metagenome | isolation source: seawater | place: Pacific Ocean: North | collected 2011 | reverse complement strand
TTAATTAATTGATTTAATATATATATTTCTTAGTCTAAATATTTTAAATTGATTATATTAATGAATTATTGTTGCAAAATGATATATCATCAAAAATAAAACCTTATTATCAACAAAAAAATAATTAAAATAAAATTATGAAAATTTTGGTTACTGGTGGAACAGGTTTTGTTGGTAAAAGTTTAATCAAAAGTTTTAAAAAGAATAATTATAAGTTTATAGTTTTAACAAGAAATAAAAGTTTAAAAAGTAATAGATATATTTTTTTAGATAAAAAATTAAAAAATGCTTCCAAAAAAATATTAAAATTTAACCCATCTATAATTGTACATTTAGCTACAAATTTTCAAAAAAAACATAATTTAGAGATAATGTCAGAAATGATAGAAGGGAATGTATCATTTGGATCAAAAATTTTAGAGCTTTTAAAAAACAAAATTAAATTATTTATTAATATAAATAGTGCTTACACATCATTAAATGGAAAAGAGTATGATCCAAAGGACTTTTATAGTAGTACCAAATTTAGTTTTGAAGTAATCTTAAATTATTTTAATAAATATCATAATTTTAAAGTTGTAAATTTACTGCTTGCTGACACTTATGGTCCATATGATAAAAGAATAAAGCTAATAAATATATTATTAACTGAAAAAAAATTAATTAAGATTAATAATCTTAATGATGAAATAAATTATACTTATATAGATGATGTAATTAATGCTTTAATTTCTGTAATAAATCATAAATGGAAACAAAAATGGAATAATTTTAGTATTTTTTCTAATGAGAGTATCAAAATTAAAAATTTAATAAAGAAAATAGAAAATATTAAAAAAAAAAAAATAAATATTATTAGTAAAAACAAAAAAAATAAAAACTTTAAATTTAGACCAAGATTTAAAAAATTAATTGGATGGAAAAATAAGATTAGTTTAGATAGAGGTATAAAATTATGTTTAAAATAGATAATTAGGATTGTTCTTTTAGACTTTCAATAACTAATTTTATATTTTCTTTTCTATTAGTTAATTTAATTAATTCATTTATATTGCTTTTTAGATTTTTTTTAGCCTCAATACTTTCATCTCTTTCAAATTTAATTTTATAATTCTCCAGACTTTGAAGCAAAGATTTTAATTCTAACTTATCTAAATTTAATAATAAGTTTAAATAAGATGATCTAAATTCCTTATCATCCATCAAATTTTTGAACCATTCTTTTTCAAAGTCTGCATTATAAAAATATGAAATTCCAAATTCATTTTGAGAATTTAATGTAAATGGTAAGGGTATTTTGTCATTATTATTATTTTTAATATTTATTGGATAAAAAGGATCACTTGGTACTAAAAAGAATTTGTTATTAATTGGATCAAAATAAAATCTTATATTATGTGCAAGAGCACTATGCATCTCTCCCCAAATTGTGTTCATAAAAAAAAATTTTACTGTTGAGTCTATATCAAAAACTTCATGAACTTTTTTTTCTTTATTTAAATATTTTTGAAAAATATCTTTTGCTCTTTTAATTTCTAAATCTAATTCACTATTTTTTCTATTATATGCTTTAAGGTTTGAAGCTTTAATATTTTGATAAAAAATATTTATATATTCCTCATCGGAAATTTCATTATTTCTATTTTTCTCAAGCGCTTTATGCCCTTTCTTATTGTATATTGAAAACTTGAAGACCAACCCTTTTTGAAAATTATTTCTACTAATAAAATTATTACCAAAAGATTCTTCTAAAATTTTGATATATATTTTTGAGGATAAATTTGTATAAACTTTAATTAATGAAACTTTTCTAGTTGCTAAATTAAAATGATCTAAAAATAAATTATATAAAAATGGAACATCATAATACGCTGGTTTAGGGTCTATAAGTCGAAATTCTCTAAAACCATAAATTTCGCTATTTTTTTTTAATCTGTATTTAATTGTAGATTTTAAAACATCTTTGTTATTAAAATGCTCCATTCCTAGTCCATCTAGATTAATCTTTGAGGAATAAAATTGATTATTTTCATCGATTAAGTCTACTCGTAGTTTTTTTGGATTATATTCTGTAATTTTCTTAGCATAAGCATTTTGTTGGTTTCTTTTTAATTTTAGGAAAGTTTCTGGAGAAAATTGAATTTTAATTTTTTTTATTTCTTCACTCTTAGAGTAATTGGAAAAATTTAAGAGAATTAAAAATAAAAAAGATAAATTTAGAATTTTGTACATTATGCTTTTAACTCAAGAAAAATTAAATAAGATGTTCATAATTGTTAAAATTTTTGCTTTCAAATATAATTATATATATATATTTTAATTTTGCTAAATAAAATTTTATAAGATTATAGGATATTTAATTTGATTAAATAAAAACATGTTAAGAAAATATTTAAATTTTAGAACCATTAGACAAATAATTTTTATAATCAAAATATTTTTTCTACAACATCATAGAGATAATATTTCTAAACTTTCAAAAAACGGTTTTATTTCTATTAATGATATTTTCAAAAAAAAATACTCAAAAAGTTTGCTAATTAAATATAACAAAAAATTGAAAAATAATTGGAATTTTGTTTCAAAATATAAAATACTCGATAGCAGTGATTTAAATGAAATTTTAAATTTATTAAAAGAAAAAGAAATTATTAAGCTAGTCAAAGCGTATCTTGGACAGAATATAATTTGTTATGATAATGTAGTCCTTTACCTTGGAAACAAAATAAGTAAGAAAGACTCATGGCAACCACATCATGACTCAAAAGAAAATAGAATTAAAATTTATTTTTGGTTAAGTGAAAACAACAAAGATAATCAACCAATTTTTTATCAAATAGGTTCTCATAAGCAATTAAAGTTTTGGAATAAGTATAGAGAAACAAGATTTGAAAAATATTCAAAAATTAATAAATTAGGTAAAATAATTGGTAAACAAGGTGGAGTTTCTATTTTTGATACGCATGGTCTTCATTCTGGATATAAACTTTCAAAAATACCCAGAGTATCGATTGTGCTAACTTTTGAGTCTGTTGGTATGTTAAAGAGGATTAATTCTCAAACAAAATTTGGCAAAAAAGAAATTAGTCGACTTAATGCTTTTAAAGTGTAGATTTCTATCCTTTCAATAATTTCTGACTAAATATTTGTAATTATAGATAGAAAATTTAATGCTGAAAAATTATAAATATATATATTAAAAAGATGCAAAAACATTTCTTCAAAGATCAATATCTTGACACAACTGATTTAGATTTAATAAGAAGAGATATTTTAAAATATGACAGTGAGAAATTGTCTAATTTTAATGAGTTATTAGACTCAAATTTAATACCAATTATAAAGAGTAAAATTTTAAATGAAAATTTTTTAAAAAAAATAACTAAAAATTTAAACTCTTCAAACTTTATTTTCTTAAATAGAGTAAAAATTCAAAAAAATAAAAGAGAACATAATCAGACTTGGCATAAAGACTCTGGTAGAAAAAACCAATTTAAGATTTTATCAAAAAAAAATAATTTATTATTTAAAATTGGTATATATCTTCAAGATAATGATAAGCAATTAGGCGGAGGAATAGATATTATCAAACCATTAAGTTATGATTTTCTTAATAATTATAATTTTTTTTCAAACTTTTTAAGAAAAATTTATTATTCGTATAAAATCAGATTCAGTGACAACTTTTTAGATATAAAATCTGGAGAGATAGTTGGTTTTAGTGGTTTAGTTTTCCATCAAACAACAACCATAAAAAAACATGCTGGTAATGAATTAAAAGATAGGCTTTCTATATACTTTTTAATTGCAAATGAGAATCTCGTAAAAGAAGTTATTTCAATCCACAATAAAGAAAATCCATCTCAACTAATAGAATTAAATGAAAACATTGAAAAAATAAAATTTAATAATGAAGAATTTAAAGTTTGTAACTCAAAAATGACTAGAATTTTAGAGAAAGTGCTCAGTGATTAAAAACTTTAGTTATATAAAGATGAATATTTGCTAAAAAAATCATTATAACTTAGCTGCTCAACTATAGCGCCATTTTTCACCACAAAAATATTATCACAAATTTTTAAAGGCTTCATTTTATGAGTAATCATTATGATTGTTTTTTTTTTAGTAATTTGTAATTTTTTAATACTTTCTAAAATATGATCTTCAATTTCAAAATCTAAAGAATTTGTAAATTCATCTAAAATTAAAATTTCTGGATCTCTATATATTAGTCTGCTTAAAGCTAATCTTTTTATCTGACCACCAGATAAAAAATTTCCTTTTTCCCCAACAAGTGTATCTAACCCTTTTGGAAGTTTTTTTATTAAATCGTTTAATCCTGAAAAAAGTATTGCATTATCTAAATTTTCATTATTGACTTCTTTATCTTCATTTAAAAAAATAATATTATTTTTAATTGTATCATCAATTAAGTAATTTTCTTGTGATAATAGCCCAATTTTCTTTTGCCAATTTTCACTATCAGTTTTTATTTTAATTGAATCTACCTCTATAGACCCCTCTTTCAATTTTAAGAGACCACATAACAAATTTATTAATGTAGTTTTACCAGATCCAGATTGACCTACAAACGCAATTATTTGTTCTTTATTAATATCAATATTTACATTCTTTAATATCTTTAAATCAGTTTCATCATAAGAAAAATCTACATTTTTGATTGAGATCTTTTTTTTAAAATTTATTTGTGGGGCTAAATTTTTTTTTAAATCTTGATTAGAATTTTTTTGATATTGTTTAAGTTTATCAAACTCACTATTTAAATGTAAAACTGACGGATAAGATGCCCTTAAATTCGTAAAATATGAACTAAATTTTGAAAATATTGGTAATAATCTTACAGATGCAACCACATAAAGAGATAAAACTCCTATGGTTTTAACGTTATCTGAAGATACAACAATAGAAACTATTATTAAAGCAATAATTACAAAAATAAGTTCAAATAAAATTCCTGGTAATCCTTGAATTATATTTCTATTTTTTTTTGAATTTTCAAATACTTTTACATTTTTTAAAAATTTATTTAGAACAAAATTTTCTTTTCTACTAATTTTTACTTCTTTAATGCTACCTAAACTTTGGTTTATCCATTTGAATAAATTGCTTTTTGATGTCAATAATTTTTCACCAATATTAGTCAAAATTTTTTTAAAAAACATAAAATAAGAAATTAATAGCAATAATAAAAATGAAATTCCTAATAACGTTGATAAAGGATCAACAAAAAGTAAAAGGGAGAATATTGATATGAACAATAAAAAATCTTTACTAAATTTAATTATTAAAAAAAAATTTGTAATATAATCTTGTGTTTCATTATCTATATTACGAATTATATCAGAAGAGTTATATCTATTAATTAATTGATAAGGAGAATTTAAATAAAGAGAAAAAAAAAGTTTTCTTATATAATAATTTAAATCAGCTCTAAAAGTTGCTTCATACCAAACCAAAATGACTGAAAAAATATTTTTAAAAATAAAAAGAATAACAAGAAATATAACACCATATGTAGCAATATTTTTTTGGTCTAAATTAATAGAAAAAGATTTGATAAATTCAAAAGGAATTAGTTGAATTGCACCTGGGTCTATTAATATACTTATAAAAAGAGGTATTAAAGCTATTCCTATTGTTTCAAAAAAAATTGATAAAATATTTAAAATTATCAACCCTATTGTCCTATTATTAAAGGAAGACGATAATAATCTAGTATATTTTTTCATTCTAAATAATTTAACTTGAATGTCTTAATTATGAAATTATATATATTTTAAAATTAATTTAATTAAAAAGAAATACCATATAACTTTTAATAATGATTAAAAAAAATAAAAAGAGTATCTTCTTAATCGCTGAAATAGGCATAAATCACAACGGTTCAGTTAAACTAGCAAAAAAGTTAATCGACCAGGCTATATCGGCTGGGTTTGATGCTGTTAAATTTCAAAAAAGAACACCTGAAATAGCAGTTCCAGAGTCCAAAAAAAAAACCCTGAGATCAACTCCTTGGGGATTAATTACATATCTTGAGTATAAAAAAAAAATAGAATTTGGTAAAAAGGAATTTGATCAAATTGATGCATATTGTAAAAAAAAGAAAATTCACTGGTTTGCTAGTCCTTGGGATATTCCTAGTTTAAACTTTTTAAAAAGATATAAACTAAAATTTATGAAAGTTCCGTCAGCAATGCTTACAAATTTAGAATTAGTAAAAGAAATATCTAAATTAAAATGTAAAACATTTATTTCAACCGGAATGAGTACATTTAAAGATATTGATAAAGTTTATAAAATATTTAAAAATAAAAAAGCAAACTTCATGATAATGCATACTGTTTCAACTTATCCATGTCCTGATAAAGAATTAAACTTGAGTTTAATTAAAATTTTAAAAAAAAGATATAAATGTGAAATAGGATATTCTGGACATGAGGTTTCTGTAAGCCCGTCTCTAGTGGCTGCTTCATTTGGTGCTGAAGCAATTGAAAGACATGTAACGTTAGATAGAACAATGTGGGGTACAGACCATTCTGCATCACTTGAATTTCCAGGTATGACACAATTGTGTACTTTGATAAGAAAATTTGAAGACTATAGTGGTGATGGTATAAAGAAAATTTCTGTGAAAGAAAAAATTAAATTAGCTGATCAAAAATATTGGTGAAAAAAGAAAAAATTATATGTTTAATTCCTGCTCGATCGGGAAGTACGAGAATTAAAGATAAAAATATAATTAAAATTAAAAATAAGCCAATGATACATTATGCATTGGACTCGGCAAATAAATCTAAACTTATAAAAAAAATTTTTATTTCTTCAAATTCGAAAAAAATCATGAATTCAATTAAAAAATTTAAACAAAAAAAAATTAAAATAATTGGAAGATCAAAAAGAAGTGAAACAAATTATGCAAAAACAGAAATATTGCTTAATGAATTTTGTGAAAAATATAAGTTTGACATAATAATTTTATTACAAATTACAAATATATTTATTACGAGTAAAATCCTAGATAAAGCTATAAAAAAATTTTTATCATCGAAAGCAGATACACTCATTTCTGTAATTAATTTTGCTAATTTTATTTGGAAAAAAAACAAAAAAATAATCAGACCGTATAATTATAATCCGTTGAATAGACCTAGAACACAAAAATTTAATAACTTTGTTATGGAAAATGGATCTTTTTATATATTTAGAAGAAATAAATATTTAAAATATAAAAATAGAATACATGGTAAAGTAACTTTTTTTGAAATGCCTAAAAAATCATTTTTTGATATTGATACCAAAGAAGATTTAAAAATTGTAAGAAGTTTGTAAAAAATGATATTATTAGTTTGTGATCACGCAAAAAGGGAGCTCGTACATCTTAAATTATTAAAAAAAAAATTAAATTCTTTAAATATTAAATCTGTAATAATTAATAAACATAGCGTTTTAAGAGCTTACAATTATTACAAACCAAAAATAATAATTTTTCCTCACAGTCGATTATATCTATCAAAAAATATAGATAAACTTTATAAAAAAGTGATTTTAATTTTAATACCGTCAGAACATTGTGCGCTAAATGTTAATTTTATCAAACTTCATTATTGTGGTTATTTTAATAATAATAATATTAGAAGCTCACATAAAAAAATGGATTATGTATTTGTACAAGGTCCCTTTATAAAAAAACATTTAATTAAAAATAAATACATAAAAAAAGATAAAATAATCGTATCGGGACATTTACATTATGATTTTTGGGCTAAGTCATTTGAAAAAAAGGATAAACAAATTAAAAATATTGGGATAGCTCTTACAAATGAAATGGCTACAAAAAGACATGAAAATAAAAATTTTTTAAAAACTCTATTTTTGTTAAATAATGAAATCGAATTTTATAAAAATAATTGGAGACTACTTCAAATGAACTACGATTTTTATTACGTGTGTCTTGTGTTTGATATCATAAAAAAACTTATTAATAACTTTAAGGTTTCTCTAAGAACACATGTAGTAGATGTGGAGTCTAAGTTTGACTTCATTGACTCCGAAAATTTCAATCATACTAATAAAGAAAACTCATTTGAATGGATTAAAAAACAAGATTTAATTATTTCATCTGTCAGTTTCATGAATATAGATGCCTATGTATTTAAAAAACCTCACATATCTTTATCCAAATTAATACCTAATGAATTTATTTTTAAAGCTTACAAATCATTTACATATAGAGAGTTTCCAGAACCTAACTCATTTAAACCAAAAACTTTAAACGAGTTTTTTAAAAAAATAAAATCAATTAAATTTAAAAAAAATAAGAAATTGGACATTAAACTAAGTTCATTCTACAATTATCCTTATAAAAAAAAACCAATAGATATAATTGGTGATGAATTATTTAAAATTCAATCAAAAAAAAATTATAAATTTGATTATATCTTGCTTGATAAAGATAAATTTATTTATAAATGTTTTGGTAAATCTTTAGGGTCTTTTATCGTTTATCAATTATCTCAATTATATAATCTCATTAAATATAAAAAAAACTCAAAAAATTGGTATTTCGATTTTTTCTTTAAACAGTAATTTTATTATTTTTGGAAAGTTATTCTATAATGATTAGATAACCCACTTTTATCAATTGAAGATTGAAGTAAATCAATCAAAAAAGGGAAATCTTTTATATATTTTTTTTTATCATTAAATTCTTTAAATAAAAAATAATCAATTAAATCAAGTCCATAAGTTTCTATTTTTTTTATCTTTAAATTTCCTTTTTTAGACAAAAAACTTAAAGATTTTTTATTGAAAAAATTAATATGCTCAAATGGATAAATTAAGTTTTGTTTTTCTTTCATCAGCTCAAAACCTATTGAATTTATATTTGGAATGTAGCAAATAAGTAAACCATTCTTTTTTAATTTTTTAGAGATTAATTTTATATATTTCACAGGATTGATTAAATGCTCGAGAACATCAAACATTAAAATTAAATTATATTCATTATTTGCTTCTATCTCTAAACTATCATTTGTTACATTAAGTCTATTTTTTTTTGCAATTTCGAGTTGTTGTGGGTCGAGCTCAATTCCTTTATGTTTAATTTTTTTTGACTTTACATATTTGAGAAATTCTCCGGAGCCACATCCTATTTCAAGAATTTTAATTTTTTTTAAATTTTTAAAATTTTTTTTAATACAGTAGTTAAACCTATCTAAAATGAATTTGTGACGATATATCTTTTTTTTAAGTTTATTTTTGGAATGAAAATTATTAGAATAACCTTTGTAGATTAGATCAGTATAATTTTTAATTTTTGCTACATTTATATTTGGATATACCATTTCGCAAATATTACACTTTCTTAAAAAGTATTTTTTAGTGACTTTTAAAAAAATGGTTTTTTTTTTTATTTGAATTACATAGGGGACAATTGAATTTCTTTTTTGTTAATAAATGATTAAATTTCTTAAAAATTTTTTTTCTATCTTCATGTAAAAATTTATAAAAAGAATGTCCCCTAAGTTTATATGCATCGATATTATTTAAATCTAAATCTAAAAAATTAATTTTTTTCACAGTAAAAATCTCTATTTTAAATATTTTTTCATATTCTTGTACCAATCTTTTTTAAAACCATAATTTTTATCATCTATAAAAAAATCATAGGACGGTTTTCCAAGTAACAATTTGTCGAATTTCAAATTCCATTTAATTAATTGCTCTCTAGTTTGTCTTAAACCTTGTTTTTTTGCCAATACAGCATTGTCTTTATTTCTACCCATATATCGTGATGTAAAGATTATGATATAATGTTTTTTGGATAATTCATTTATAAAATTTACAATTTTTTTTTTGGGTCTAGCCTGTCTATATTTTTTACCAACAGTTGTGCATATTACACCATCAAGATCAAAGCATAATTTTTTTTTTTTCATAAATACAATCTTTTATAATAATTCAAAGAATGATTAAATTTTAAAAAGTTTTTATATCTTTATTAAAAGTAATTCAAAATTTATTATATCATATCAATGGTAGTTACTTTATTTTTATTACAAATTAATATAATAAATTGTTGGCAAATAGAATTAAATGAAAAAATTTTTAGAAAATTATTTTTATAAAAATGGTTTTTTTATATTTACACCGAAAATTCATTCATTTGGAGGTTTTTTTGAAAGTATTTTATGGGGATTAAAACTAAAATATTTTGTTAATAAAAAACTTATTTTAGTAATTCCATTTTTTGATTATTTTCAACATTACAAAAAAAAATCAAAAAAATTCGATTATAAGATAATATTAAGAATATTCTCAAAATTAAGTTTTACTGAAAAATTACTTTCTTTTTTTTTTACTTTTTGGCTCAATTTAAATTTATTATTAATCAAATTTAAAATAAGAGGAATTCTGATTAAAGTTTTCAATGTTAAAAACACAAATCAAATTTTATTTCATACTTTGGGTTTTTCTGATGATTATAATAATTTTAATATTAAAAATATTCATTTGGTCTACAAAAATAAAATTAATGATGAAATTTTAAAAAAAAAATTTTAATCATATTAAATTAGATAAAAATAAAAAAATTGTTGCTTTTTGTGTAAGAGATAACAATTATGAAAATGTAAAAAAGATCTCTAGCCAAGCATGTGCGGATATAAAAGATTATTCTGCATCAATAGATTGTTTAATAGATAAAGGTTTTTTTGTAGCTAGAATTGGTGAGCCTTTAATGAAAGATTTTAAATATAGCAACTCAAACTATATTGACCTAACTAAAGTTAAAAATTATTATGAAATTTTTTTATATGTTTTATCTCAATCTAATTTTTATTTAGGAACATCTGGAAGTCATTCCATCGTTCCAGAGTTATTTAATTTTAAAAGAAAAATTGTAACAAATACTGTTGATTTTTTATATTTAAATACATGTTTTAGTTTTGAGAATATTTGTATATTTAAAAAAATTTTTGATATTAATCTTAAAAGATTTTTATCTATTGACGAAATTTATAATAATCAAGAATTACTTGAATGGGGTGATCATAATAAAAAAAAGTATATCTTGATTAATAATACACCGAGTGAAATATTAGAAATAACAAAAAAGGCTTTATCCAATGATGAAATTTCCTCTCATCATAATAAAAATCTTGAAGAATTTAATCGAATGAGATTAAAATGTTTAAATAAATTCTATTTTGAAAAGAAAAAACCCTCAAGATTATATGAATGTGCTAAAACAAATATATTAGATACTTTTTTAGTTGATTTTTTATATCCAAATGAAAGGTTAAATGAAATATCTGAAAAGTTTATAAAAAATGAGCTCAACAATAAATAAATATATTAATGATATTGTAGAAGTATATAAAAAAAATAATTGGAGTTATCAAAGTCAAGCATATATATTTGAGAAAAATATTAATACTAAATAAAATATTTATTAAAAAAATTTAATATATGAAAAAAAAACTGGCATTATTTGGTGGAAGTAAAATTAGAAAAACAAAAATGCCGCCTAGATATGCTTTTGGTAAAAGTGAGGAAAAATATCTTAAAAAAGCAATTCAATATTATAGAATGAGAGGTGAAGACCCACCCTACCAAGGAAAATTTGAAGAAATTTTTTGTAAAAAATTTAATAATTTTATGGGTCAAAAAAAAGGTTACTCTGATGCTGTAAGCTCAGGATGTGCAGCTATATATGTAAGTTTAGCTGCTCTAAATTTACCTAAGAATTCTGAGGTTTTAATATCACCTGTTACTTGTAGTTCAGATTTATCTGTAATTATACTTCAAGGGTATAAACCTGTTTTAGTAGATAGTGAAAAAAATAGCTATAATGTAAATCTTGAAGAGATTAAAAAAAAAATCACAAATAAAACAAAAGCCGCTATTCTTACTCATGCAGCGGGGGAACCAATTTCAGAAATTAATAAAATCTCAAAATATTTAAAGAAAAGAAAGATATTCTTAGTAGAGGATTGTAGCCAAGCACATGGGGCTTATCCAAGAAGCAACAAAACAAAAGTAGGGAATTATGGAAATATTGCTGCATTTTCAATGATGTATAGAAAAAATATTGCAATGGGTGGAAGTGGTGGAATGGTATACACAAAAAATAAAAAGTTACATCTTTTAGCTATGAGACATGCTGATAGGGGAGCTCCTGTATGGATGAAATACAAATTAGATTTAAGAAACCCTGGTATTGCTAATTTTCCTGCTCTAAATTTTAATACAAACGATCTATCCTGTGCAACAGGAATTGCACAAATAGAGAGGGTAAATACAACTCTTCAAAAAAGAAAAAAATTTATAAAAAAGATTGTAGAATTAATTAAAAAAAGTTCAAAAGTTTGCATCCCCTATGATTTCCATAATGGTTTTTCTCCTTTTTATTTTCCTATATTTGTAAAAAAAGAGCTAATCAAATGTTCAGTGGATAAATTTGCAAAAGCAATTCAAGCAGAAGGGATAGGTATTGGAATTAAATATGGATGTTTACCCAGAACTTGGAAATGGGCAAATAAATATTTTGTTGGACAAAAAACAAAAAATGCGATTAATACAAGAGATAGATGTTTTCATCTCTATGTAAATGAAAATTATAAATATAAAGAAGCTTTAGATACAATTAAAGCAATTGTGAAGGTAGAAAATTTTTATTTAAAATAATTACAAACTTGAAATAAATTTTTCATACGAAAAATCAAATTTTTTTCCAATTTGTTTTACTTCAAAATGAGTTGTTTCCCATTTTTTTGGAAGTAAATTTAACAAAGCTTCAGAAAACTTTCTGTTATGGTAGCTGGGTTTTTCTTTTATGTTGCTTTGTTCATTTAAATTACTTGGCCTAATTATCTCCGAAAAATTTTTAATTAAAGTTTTTGAAAGTTCTTTTTGTAATATCATCCAAGACTCTTTTAATGTTATATTTTCATCTTCAAAATTTATTTTTTTTCTTAAAATTATATCGCCAGTATCTATGTCTTTATCCAAATAGCATAATGATATGCCTGATTGATAATTACAAAAAATACTCCATAAATTTGGATATATACCTCTTCCATTTGGTAGGTAAGAATTATGCATATTTATTATTTTATTTGAATAAATTTTAATAATATCCTGTTTGATGATCGGTCCAAACCCTGAATTAATTATTAGTTCAATATTGTTTTTTTTTAAATATTCTAAGCTCAATTTATCTTCTGTAATTTGTATATTGAATTTTTTATCTTTTAAAAAAATTATTATATCTTCATTTAATGGTTTTTCTCCTGTAAAGTATTTTCCTGCCAATAGTATATTCATTTAGATTTTCTCTTGAAGATCAAAAATTTTGCCCAAATATATTATCCATAATTTAATCATTATTAAAAAAGCTAATTATAATTTGAGTTAACTAAATTTACAATATTAATACTTTCTGCCCAATCTAATAATTGTTTTTTATTAAATATTTTATTTTCTAAAACTAGATGAAACTTTGAGCTATTATGGACTTTTTTAAATAATTTTTTAAATTTTTTTAAATCATAAATGGGCAAAACAAATCCTGAAACTAATCCAAAATTTTTAATTTTTTTTTCTTCAATTAAAGATGAAAACATTACATATGAATCTGATTTTGTTAATTCAGTAACAGGTAAAGAAAAAATTAATTTTTTTTTTTTACAGTAATCTCTTAAATAAGTACTTTGAATTGCAATAGGTATATTATAACCATTAAATGGTCTTGGTATAACATAGTTGTAGAGTTTTTTCACACCATCATTCCTGTTTTAAGATATTTCATTCCAAACTTTGTATTCTTTGATAAATTAAAAATTTTATAATAGACACCATATTTTCTATCAGGATTTCTTTTGCCTGGTTCAGGAGAAAAGAATGATTTAAAGCGGATATTTAGAGAAATTCTAGTTTTATTAGTTTTGTTTAAAACATTACCATGAAGTAATGCTGGATTAAAAATTAAAAACTGACCGTAATTTAATTTAATAAAATCTTTTTTTAATGGTTTAATATTTTTTGGAATTTTATCATTCTTTTTTATTTTTTTCATAAAATTCATAGTTGTGGTTGTATCTTTAATAAACATTGAATTTGATTCAAAAGCATCAGTCAAAGGTATCCATAGATTTAATTGAAAAGGAGAGTCTGCAGACCAACAATCTGAATGAAGATTTAATATTGAGGATTTATCATTTGGCATTTGTATTGATAAATTCAATTTAGTCTGAATCAGAATATCTGAACCAAAATATTTTCTAAGTTCTTTGAAAGATATTTTCTTAATGATATTTTCCCAATTTAGGTTGAGGTTTATTTCATTAAAACAGTCTATTCTGACAGAATTAATATTTTTTTTATTAAAGTATTTATGTATTGATGCTAAATCGCCATTGAATTTTTTATTTTTTTTTTTTAATTTTTTTATAATTTTATCTCTAATCAAATTTAAGTGAGATATTTCCTGTAAATTATAAGTTTGATAAAGTTTACTCATATAATTTTATTTTCTACTTTTTAACTTTTGTAACTCTGGAAATCTATATTCTTCGCCAGGCACTGGATTATCTTGTCCGCCTGATTTAATCATATCTGCCATAATCATAGCTTGTCTTATGCAATCATCAATATCAACACCATAAAGATATGTTCCAGCTCTACCAATTGAAAAACAGCCATCTGAAAATTCATCTAAATATTTTTTTGCTAATAGCTGATCTTTTTGAAAAGGAAGAGGATAATGTTTGCCTCCATTTAAAGATGGTATTTCTAAACCTACTAATGATGTTTTAGATTTATGTTTAGTAAATTTTTTATATTCTACCATTCTTGTAAATTTTTCGTCATTAGCATAATACAAAAAATAAACATTTTCTGGGAAAACATGCTCAGTAGGGAATACCATTTTATGAAATTCTCTTCCCAAAAAATTTAGTTTACCATAACATTGATCAAAAAGTAAGTCGGGTGATATGGTGTTAACAATAATATCAAATTTCATTTTTTCTGAATTTATTTTGGCAGTTTTGTTTTTCAAATCTATTTCAGAAAAGGAACTATTTAAAATAACCTTTGAATTTTTTGTAGAAAAATCAAAATAATCATTGTAGCCATTCGCTGCAATTGGATAAGCTGAAATTGCACTGTCCCACGCAGCTCTTGGGCCATCTTTAAGAGCAACACCTTTTGGTGACCAGTTAAATGTATCAATATCTTTACAATCATCAACTAACCACATTTTTTTATTATAATTATCTATAAATTTTTTAAATAAAGTTTCACCAACTGAACCTATCCAATATTCCTCCAAATTTAGTGCATTTTTAGCACCTTTAAATTTTTCATTTTTTTTTAAATTCATTTCACTTTGAATTTTTTCATAATCTGGCATTTTTTTTACATCACTCATATTTATAGGGTAGGCATAAAAGTCATTATCACTCTCAACATACGTTAAGAATTCATGTTCATTACATTTTCTCATCGGAATTATTGAATTTAAATAACTGTATACATTTTCATATGGAGTTAAAAAGTGACGTGGACCAAAAGTATAAGGATGTCCTCCAAACCAATTGGTTCGAACTCCGGCACCTAAAAAAGGCCCCTTTTCAACAATTGTCACATCCCAATCCTTCATTATCTCAAACTGATGTGCAGCTGCACATCCAGCAAACCCACCACCAATAATTAAAGCTTTTTTCATTTACAAATTTTCCTTTATAAATCTAATCAATCCTTTTTCAGTAGAAATAGGATTATAATTAAATTTTTTAATTGCCTTAGAACTATCTATTAAAAAGTTTTTCCTTTTACCCTTTATGATTTTTATTCTCAACTTAGTTTTTAGATTAGTTTCAACTAACCTTAAAATTTTACTTATATTTATTGGTTTTTTTGATCCTAGGCATAAATTATTAAAACCAATAAATTTTTTTTTAATCAAGATATCTATAAATTTACAAAGTTCTTTCACATGAATAAGATTATTAAATTTATTATTTAAACCATAAATATTGATAATTTCTTTTTTTTTCGAGCTTTCCATAATTTTACTAAGCCAATTTCTAACTGAATTTTTTCCAATTACTCCTGGTAGTCTTAGAGAAATAGTCGGTACGTATTTTAAATTATCTCTTAAAATATTTTCACATTCTAATTTACTTTTTCCATATTTGTCCAAATTTCTTTTTTTAGTATTTTCGTTAACAAGTCTATCTAAAATTTTTCCATAGATACTAATAGATGATGTAAAAATTATTTTTTGTGGTCTATTCTTTTGAAGATACTCAACTAAATTTTTTGTTATTCTTATATTATTTTTAAACCCATCTGAATTTAATTTATTTATTGGTGATTTGGCCGCCAAATGAATTACTATATCAAAAGTTCTATTTAATTTGATCTCTTTATTTAAATCACACTTTATATAAAATATATTTTTTTTATTTTTTTTATTTTTTCTTGAAATACAATAAACCATATAATTTTTTTTGGAAAAATATTTCGTTAAATAAGATCCTATAAATCCTCGTGATCCAGTAAGTAAAATGCTTTTACTCAAATTTTACTTAATATTTTTGATGTTGAAAAATCATGCATATCAAGAAGCTCTTCATGATTTCCATAAAAATGCATAAATTCATCTTTTAAAGTAAAGCATTTGAGATCTTTACTAATATTATTGTCATGGGCAATTTCTTTAACTCTAGATGATAATCCTCCGTGTGGCACATGTTCTTCTAAAACAATAATTTTTTTATGATTATTTAAAATATCTACTATGATTTTTGTATCCAAAGGTTTGATAGTGTGACATGAAATAAGGGAATTATTCTGACCTTTATCTTTTAGATTGTCATGTATTTCTTTTGCAATTTTAACTGTTATTCCATAAGAAATTATCGCTGTATCCTCACCTTTAATTATATATCTGGGCTTACCAAATTCAAAATCTTCGATTGAATTTTCTGTAAATGTTGGTTCACCTACTTTACCTAGTCTCATGTATACAGGCCCAGTGTTTTTAGTAGCACACCATGTAGTTGCCTCTCTCATCTCTAAAGGGTCACAAGGTGCTATAACCTTCATGTTAGGTATTGAACTTGCAATAGATATATCTTCAATTGATTGATGAGTTCCTCCCAAAGTAGAGTAAATTGCGCCAGCACCCATGCCAATGATAGTTACAGGTAAATTTTGATAACATAAGTCTACCCTAACCATTTCGAACGGCCTGTAGAGTGTAAAGGTAGCTATTGTATAACAAAAT
>MDTC01080003.1_pt1 | contig 17317 bp, 12 predicted proteins | sample 811181 | NCBI WGS metagenome assembly MDTC01 (sample SAMN05326644, study PRJNA326480) | marine metagenome | isolation source: seawater | place: Pacific Ocean: North | collected 2011 | reverse complement strand
GCTCAGAAAGGAACGTCGCGACAAACCATCGCAAAATTTTCCTCCGGATTGGCCGTAAAGCGTTAGCATATTGTATGCATTTTTCGCAATTGCACCGCTTTGTCAAAGCGTTCCGGCTGGTCTTTGGTCAAATATTCCTCAGGGAGTAGTTGCTTGCATCAGCCTAATTTCCCTCGATGCGGTAAAAAGCTTCCTCCGTACGTACGAGGAAGGATTTTCCATACGGCGTCAGGCTGGCCTTGTGCTCACCACCTTCCAGTTGGTTCTTGGCGAGGACCTTGAAGTTTTTGCCCGGTTTCAGGACGGTGGTCGTTCCTTTGCGATCGCAGAGATAGATTTTGCCATCCGCATAAGTGGGTGAAGCGCTGAACTGAGCGTTGATGCGTTCTCGCCAATGCATTTCGCCCGTCTTGGCGTCGAGGCACATGGCGATGCCGGCGTCGTTCACGATATAGAGTTCATTGCCCACGAGAAGAGGGGAGGGCATTTTGGGTCCGCCTCGGCTCAATCTCCAAGCGATTTCAGGTTTTGGCACACCGGCGTAGCGAACGCCAAGGACCTCCCCTTTCATAAAGCAGGTGGGAACGTAGATCATGCCATGGCCGACCACGGGACGGGCCACGTTTGAGAAACCGAGCAGACCGTAGTTCACCTTCCATAGTTCTTTTCCCGTGGCAGGATCGTATCCGTACAACCAGTCGGCGGCGGGTGATGCCACGCAATCTTTGCCGTTTATATTGACCAAGATCGGGGTGGAGTAAGCTTTCTTCAATTGCGGATTACTGTTCATCTTGCCACTGCGTTTCGTCTGCCAAGCGATTTCCCCGCTGTCTTTGCGCAGGGCAACGATGCTTTGTTTGTCGCTGCCATCGAGGTGGAAGATCATGTGATCGCCCCACAGGATAGGTGAACTGCCAGGGCCGTTCTCGTGCATCACCCAAAGCCTTTTGTCGTCGTTGCGCCACAACACCTTGCCAGTTTTTGCATCGAGGCAGGCATTGCCCATGGCTCCGAAATGACAATACAGTTTACCATCTTCCAGCCAAGGGGTGCAGGAAGCGTAGCTGTTCATTTTGTGCACCCATTGCGGTTTGCTCTTTTTGAACACCTCGACGTTCAGCAAGACTTTGCCCGTCTTGGGATCGACACGCACCGCTCGGAGACTGGCGGTTTCAAGCAAGGTGAGCGGTTGGCTGCCGGTATTGGACTGCGTCCTCTTCTTGATATCTTCTTCGGAGGCCGCTGTCTCGTAGGCAGTGGTCATCCAGACGAGGTCGCCTTCGACCACGGGGGATGAATGCCCCCGTCCGGGAATCTTGCTCTTCCAGACGACGTTCTTGGTTTCGCTCCATTCCGTTGGAAATCCGCTTCCTTCGACATGGCCCGAGGCATCGGGTCCGCGCCACTGCGGCCAAGAATTCGCTTGTCCCGCAAGCGGAACGAGCAAGGCAAGGAGAGTGAGGGCGCGAAAGGTCATTGGAAAATTCCTCAAGGGAGCCTTTTCACGCGCAAGTTGCGGAATAGAACGGTGCTTCCGGGGTCGTGCCCTTGCAAAGCGAAAGTGCCTTGCCCGAGGATGCGTTCGAAGCTGCCGCCTGCTTTCCGGTCATCGGGTTGGGTCCATTCCACAATGGTTTTACCGTTTACCTTGGTGACTACTTTCTTGCCGTCCACCTTGATGTACACTTCGAACCATTCGTCGTCGTTGGCGGGGGCCTCCAAGGTGTCTTTCACGCCGTAGATGCTGGCGGTTTTCTTAGGGTCGTGGTAGGTGTTGTTGACTTGGCATTCGAACCCCGCCTTGGGCCATCCCTCATCTTGGTACTTGGTGTGAAAATAGATGCCTGCGTTGGCGTGGGGGAGGGTCATGACCTCGGCCTTGAACTCGAAGTTCTTGAAGGGCTTTTTAGTTTCGTAGAACAGATGGCAGCGGCCTGGGGCGTTGGCCACGATGCAGCCATCTCTGACGCTGAAGGAATCGTCGTTTTCATTCGCTTTCCAGCCCTTGAGCGTTTTGCCGTCGAAGAGGCTTTCCCAGCCTTTTTCGAGTTTGTGGGACTCGGCTAGGTGTTGCCCCAGCAAGTCGCGACCAAAGTCACCCTCGAAGTCGCGCCAGACGGCATGCACGTGATTGGCGCCGTTTTGGGTGCAGTCGTACTCGAAGAGAAACTTGGGAGTCTGTATGCGATAGTAATGGCCTTGGCCCGGGCTGCGGCTTCCGGCCCAAGCGAAATAGGTTTCCTTTGGATCGATGAGTGGATTCTTGCTCGTCACTTGGGCAAGTACTTCGGGGCGGTGCTTGGCGACGTAGGCCTCCACGACCTCCGCCAACCAACCTTTTTGCCGGGAATTCATTTTGGTGATGGGCAATCCCTTCGGTGGGAAGAAGGTGCCTCGTTTGATCACGCTGTCCCATTTGGTCAGGATGTCGGCGGGCGCTTTCTCGGAGAGGATACCGAGCTCGCGTTGGGGCGGTGAAAGGGAACGAGCCAGCTTGCGTGCCTTGTTCTCCTCGTCCGCGAGCACCTTGAGCCCCTTGAACGGACCTTCTTTTACCTCTGCGGGATTGGACCCGAAGAAACTGGGTGTCACGGAGAAGATGCGTCCGTTCACCATGGTGAAGTGGAGAGAGATATGGTGTCCCTCGAAGCGCCACCCCCAGGTGCCTGCCTTGGATGGGGTTCCGTAGATGGACACGTAGTACAGCTCAGGATCACGAATGGCATCGCCCGTGATATCGAACAAGATCTGCTCAAGGGTCATTATGGTGGTGGCCTCGAGGTAACCGCGGTGACTGAGCGCCGATGAAAGCAGTCCATGCGCGAGAATGCGCTGTTGGGGAGTCATCTTCTTGACGACAAGGCCCTTTCGCTTGACCTCGGGCTTGATGTACTTGTCCGGCAGGAAAGTCCAAGTTTCACGACCTTTGCCGCTCAACGGAAGGAGAGCCGCTTGCTTGGCCTTGTCGTCGAGAGACTTGATGAAAAGCTTTGCCGCCGTGGCCATGTCGGTGGCGGGATCGTGTGCGAAAAGGGCGGATAGGGGAGCCGCCAACAAGAGGATTGGTACAAGAGCTTTCTTCATAGGTTTGCGGGTTGATGAAATGAGGTAGGTCGAGCATGGGACTGCCTCTTGCGACGTCCATGGGAAAATGCGGTTAAGTTACCAAAAGTTGAGCCACTCCTTGACGCTTCTCCCCTGAGGCGCTTACGTTTTGCTCGAGGGAGATGTATGGGATTTGAAACCGCGCAAGGGACTATGGACGACTTTCGCCGTTTGAGCGATGAGGTGGCCTTGGTGTCGGCTTCGGTTTTTTCGGGTGGAGGCATTGGCGACGTTGGGATCGAGTGGGGCCTGGGAATCCCCGTGGTGGCGGCCTGCGAGTTGGTGCATTCTCGGGCGGAATTGATTCGCCGAAACTTCTCCCAGACCAAGGTATTCGAGGGCGACGTTTGGAAACTGGCCCCGGACTACATCCAGTTCGTGAGAGAGAAACTGGGCACCTTGCGCCCTTGGTTGATCACTTTGTCGCCTCCTTGCCAAGGAATGTCCGCAAATGGGGCAGGGCGCATATCCTCGGCTATCCGGGCAGGCAATCGCCCGCAGGAGGACGAAAGGAACCGCTTGGTTTTGCCCGGGATCGAAATCATCGAGGCTCTGCAACCCGATTGGTTCTTGTTGGAAAACGTCCGCAGGATGGAAAACACCGTGATTCGCAACGAGTATGAGAAACCGGAGAACATTCTCGATTTGCTCGCCCGCCGTTTGCATCCCTTGGGGTATACCATAAGGTCGTCCATTCTTGACTTCAGGCGATATGGCGTACCCCACCATCGCCAGCGTTTGATCACCATCGGTTGTCGTTTGCCTTCGGTTGCTCAGCAGTTTCCTCAGGTGCAGGACGTCTTTTGCGAGAAACCCAGCGAGTTGCACCCCGACCCTACCCACGATGGTCCCGATTTGCCGCCGCCAGTCACTTTGCGCGAGGCCATCGGCCGATTGCCCGCCCTCGACGCGGCGGAGAACCTTGCCGACCCAAACGATTCCTACCACCGTGTTCCACGCTGGAACGCCCGCCAATATTTTTGGATGAAGCACACGCCTGAGGGAAGCACTGCTTTCGACAACCATCGATGCCCCGCTTGCGGAAAAGACGTCCACGCTCCCGAGGTCGTTACCTGTTCCGCTTGCTCGGAACCTCTGCCCAAGCCTACGGTGAGCAATAACGGAAGCTCCCGACTGGTTCGCGGTTTTCGCACCAGTTATCGTCGCATGAAGTGGGATCGCCCTGCCAGCACCTTGACCATGAACAGTGGCGTGATTTCCAGCGACGTAAAAGGGCACCCCGAGCAGCACCGTGTCCTCTCCCTTCGCGAAATCATGCTCCTCGGAACCCTCGACCATCCACGTTGGAAGAAACGTTACCGTTTTGAAGGGGTTCCTTTCGGTCGGCCTGTCCCCGGGTTGAATTTTTCTCCCCGACTGATCCGTCAAGTAATCGGTGAATCGATCCCGCCCCTCGCCATGACCCGTATCGTCGAGCGCTTGGTCGAGCTGGACGGGCGGTTCTAGCGGAATTGCTCCAAAAGTCCCCGCAAGGCTTCTTTGCCTCTTCGGAGGTCTTCTTCACGCTTTTTGAGTTTAACCATTCCTTCGGTTCCTTCCTTGCGTGTCACTTGACCATCCCCGTTTGAGTCAAAGAGAGGAAACAGGGCGGGTCGGGTGAATTCGTTCTTGGTCAGGAAACCATCCTTGTTTTTGTCCAGTTTATCGAAGAGATCAACGCCGCTGTCCCGAACTCTTTCATTGATGGATTCATCGGCATCGATTTCGCATTCGACGTAACCGATGAGCATTTCCTCGTCCGATTGATCGCCCCAACGCACGATCCTATTTGGATCCGGATTGGCGGGGTTTTCCGAACTGTTGTCAAATACTCCCGTAACCTCGATCCGACTGCCAGAAGGCAAGGACCGAGGCTCTTTCAATTCGTAACGGAGTTGCCAATTGAAATCATAGCGAGGAACCTCGAGCAGGGTTTCTCTTTCGCCGTTTTGCTTCAGCAGTTCATACTTGAAGGCTTTCCCGCGCAGGTGCATGTGCGGCATGAAGGCTCGCACGACCGTACCCGTCGGAACGTATCGAGAGGCGGTTTCGCGGTGGTTGGATTCATTTGCCGGTATGCGGAGGCGGCGGTTCGCGACGGGCAAGGTTCGTATGATTTTCGCAGGGGATTTCTTGGCGAAGCGAAGACCGATGCGGGTGCGGTCACTTGTGGCTTTTCCCGATGGGGTGTAATGCATCTGAAAGAGAAGGGTGGCTCCGGCGGGAAGTTTCTTGGCCACGCCTTCGGGGAATTCCACGAAGGTGTTGCCGGGCACGTAAGCGGCCAGAGAACCGGTTTGGCTCCTGTTGAATCGACCTGCCTCGGTTACGAAAACAAGCACATGGTGAACCACTGCTGGAGCGGTCGGTCGAACCTCGACTGCTTCCACCCACCGATCCTCGGGAAAGTCGGTCTTCACTCTCAGGTAGACATAGGGCATTTGCCCCGTGGCCTTGACCGGAACTTCCCGAGGAAGGGAAAACACGACGTCCGGTTGACCGATTCTCCACTCGCTTGCCCTTTTGTTGGAAAGAGGTGCATCGGCTGGGTTACCTTCTGGTTTCCCATTGCGAATCCAAGAGATCAAGTCCGCCTTATCCTCCGGCGGCAGCGAGCGATCGTTGGCCCATGGAGAAGGGTGCCCTTTTGGGGGAGCGGCGGCGAACCAAGGAGGCATGATTCCTTCGGAGATTACTTTGCGGATCATGCCTGCGTTTTCCTTGGCGTCCGTGTAGCTTTCGAGAGCGAAAGGTCCGACACCACCTTCACGGTGACACTCCGCGCAATGGGTCTGCAAAATGCGAGATATCCGATTGTGGTAAGTCAGGTTCTGCTTGGATGAATGATCTTGATTGAGGTCCAGTTCGCATCCCGGCGCCCAAAGCGCTTTTGAATGGATTGGTTTGCCTGCCAAGTGGGCGTCGAGAGCATCGCGCAGGTAGTGCTTTCGGGGGGCATCGAGCTGATAACCGATGCCGTACTGGTCGTCGACGGGACCGCGGTAAAGGAGAGTGCGGGCGGCATCCAGGACAAAGGTGTCGGTGGTGGTGGTGGCTCCAAGGCCTTTGGCCAGGGATTCGTCCTCGTCCAGAATCACCGGCCCCTTGAATCCGTGCGCCTTGGCGAGTTTACGGAGGTCTTCCTTGGCTCCTTCTATGGCGATTGGATCGACGAATACAAAGGCAACATCTTTCTTGCCGTATGCTTCCTCGATTGCCGCCAAAGAGGGGGAAAATTTGTTACTCAGCGGGCAGGAGGCTCCCGTGAATGCGACCACCAAGGCCTTCTTCGTCTGGAAGTCCGAGAGCTTCCCTTGTTTGCCGTCGATCGTGGTGAAGGAAAGGTCAGGCACCCAGCGCCCGACGCCATGGGCAGTAGCATCAATTGGCTTGGGGCCTTGCCGAACCGGAGTCGAGGGAGCTGCCGTCAGCAGTGAAACAAGCCCGACACATGTGATAATTGCACTCAGTTTCCGAGTCATAGGATTGGAGGTTACCTTGTTTTGATGATGAATTTTGCTTTAACCACCCTTACTACACCGCCCCGACTTCCGAGGTTACCTAAATTCAACTTACTTGCTCCACTGGTACACACGAACGTAATCCACCAGCAGTTGAGCCGGGAATTTTGTTTTGCCGTCCGGCGGCCCGGGCCAATTTCCGCCCACCGCCAAGTTGATCAAGAGGTGAAAGCGTTGATCGAAGGGAGCGGGAAATTCCCCGCCTTCGCTCTGCCATTTCTCTTGAGTCTGCCATAGCTTGCCATCCAAATACCATTCGATTTTCCCTTTCTGCCAAACGATGGAGAAAACGTGAAACGCGTCGGCGAATGTGCCTGAAGCCAACTTGTAGGATTTCCCAGTATGCTTGTTGTTCGGCCACTTTCCTCCGTAATGGAGGGTACCGTGATAGGTGTTTGGTTCGTGCCCGACCAATTCCATTATATCGATTTCTCCGCTGGCCGCCCAAGTGCCATAGGCGTTTTTCGTGGGAAGCATCCAGATAGCTGGCCAAATACCTTTGCCCACAGGTAGCTTGGCCCTCACGTCGATGCGTCCATATAGCCAATCGCCTCTGTGCTTGGAACGGATGCGCCCCGATGAATAGTCACGTTTGGTGCCGGATTCGGCATGCCCATCTTTGCGGGCCTCGATAATTAATTGGCCATTCTGAACCCGTACGTTCTCAAGTCGGTCGGAGTAGATCTGCATCTCGCTGTTGCCCCCCCCGAAGGCGTTTACCTCGACGCCCCACTTGGAGTAGTCGAGGCTTTTGCCGTTGAATTCGTCGACCCACACGAGTTTCCACTCGACTGCAGAGGCAGTTAACTGGGATCCGCTGATTAGCAGACAGAGAAGAAAGAGTTTTCTTGGTATGACTTTATCTTTGGTTGATTGGTTTTGAGATACAGGTCAGCGTATGCTGAGAACGCGCTTGCGTTCGTCGTATTCCCACCGCACGGAAACTTTTTGCCCCACCTTGAGGGGAGCGATTTGACGGAGGACGTCCTGGTCGAGCCCTTTGCCTCGCCAGTGTGGAAGATAGCGCTCGACGGGGCCCCCGATCGCTGGTTTGACGTCGACGTGGTTCTTTCCCTTGTTGACCACGGTGCCTCGCATGGTGCCTCTCTTGGATCTGGGGATGAGTGTTTGCACGTCGACCACGCGGTGACGTTCCTCGTACTCCCATTTTACGCGAACCCGATTACTCACGATGAGTTCCTTGAGTTCTTCCACCATTTTCTTGTCGAGTCCGCCGCCGTCTTTTGGGTTTCCGCCACGCCAGTGGGGGGTGAAGCGCATCGGTTCCTTGGCCCCGTCTGGGAGCACGGTGATGGAGTTCTTGTCCTTGGAAACAAGAATACCTTCGGTGCCCCCGCTTTTTTCGCGTGCATTGGAGGTCAGTGTGAGCCCGAAGGCTGCCAACAATGGGAGAATGAGGATGGTTTTCTTCATGATCTTGTCTTGGGGTTTGGTTTTCGGAGGGAAGGGAGCGGGAAACATCACCAATCGTCGGTGCGGAAGGGACTGGCGGGAAAACCATCCCGATTGTAGAGATTGGCCCCGAGCGGATTGGCGGAATAGGCGTAGCGCACGGCCACGGGTTGGGGCACGTCTGGGTGAGAAACCATCACGACGTCACCGTCGATGACGGCGTTGGCCCATGTCCAGTTCTTGTCCTTGCCGGCTATGGCGAAGCGTTCGAGCTTGGCGTCGATGACCATTTCCTCGGTCGGCTTCAAACCGTCCTTTTTGCCTATGATAAGGCCTTTGCCTATATGGTCGAAGTGGATGAGCGCCCTATTCCCAACGACCTCCATTTTCTTGAACAGCGGGCCGCTGGGAACCACCTTTTTGTCATAGACCTTGGCCAAGCCCCATTGGGCCAGGCGTTTGCCCACGTCCTGCTTGTTCTTTGGGTGAATATTGCCCGTTTCGCCGATGTCGATAATCACGGCCATGCCCGTGTTGGGGATATCCAACGCCTTGCGTTCGGCGTCGCGGACACGGGCATAACCATCTCCGCCTTGTGGTGTATTCTTATCGTTTGTGAAGTTCGCCAACTGAACCCAGTAGAATGGAAAGTCTCCTTGTCCCCATGCCTTGCGCCATCCCTTCACCAAGCCGTGCTTTTTGTGATAGTAGGTGATGCCTTCGTTACCGTTGGATTCACCTTGGTACCAAATGGCCCCGCGTATACCGAAAGGCACCAAAGGGTGGATCATGCTGCGATACAACCGAGTCGGGTCCTGGTGACTGGTGCCCAACCCGACGTAGGAGGATGCCGGTTGTTTCGGCGGAAATTCTCCAGCCTTGACGGCAGTCTCCGCATCCTCGGTCCATTTACGGATTGTCTCGATTGCCGCCAAGTGACGGGCTCGTCCCTTTTCCGTATTCGGGTCGGCTGATTCAATGCGATCCAAGACAACCTTGGAGAAGCTTTGCTCGGCGATGATCCGAAATCCATCGGTTGGAATCCATGGCTCGATGCGAGTACCCCCCCAAGAGGAGTTTAGCAACCCGATGGGAACTTCCAGTTCCTTGTGCAGTTTGCGGGCAAAGTAATAGCCCACCGCCGTGAAATTGCCCGCCGTGTCAACCGAGCATACCTGCCATTTTGAATTGAAGGTGCGAGCATGGGAATCGGATGGAGCCCTTGGTACTTTGATATGTCTGATCAACGGATAGTTGGCGGCAACCCTTTCCTCGTTGGCATTCAGCGAACCATTGACGGTCCATTCCATGTTCGACTGTCCGCTGCATACCCAGACCTCGCCCACCAAAACGTCCTTGAAGGAGCGGATACCACCGTTGGATCCAGACACCTTGAGCTCTCGTCCTTCTGCGCTTGCCTCAAGAGCGTCCAAATCCACTCGCCACGAACCGGCTTTGTCCGCTTTGGTTTTCTTCTCCTGTCCCGCAAAGGATACCATGACCTCCTCGCTGGGATCGGCCCATCCCCAGACGGGAGCAACTTGATCGCGTTGCAGCACCATGTGGTCGCCGAAGACGGCCGACAGGCCAACCTCGGCTTGCAGCGAACCTGTGACCAAGGCCCAGGCGAGCAACGTGAATGTTTGGAGGAAGAGAGGCCGAGCAAGATGCATGGGATGAGATGGTTTATATGATGATCTTGGGCAAGCGGGGGAAGGTGCGCAAGTCCGCTTGATGAAGCAAGAACGAGTAGCCATGGGGGCATTCATTCCAGTGTTGCGCAATCAAACAATCGGGTGATTGCATATTTTTTCAGGACTCTCTGCTTCGAGTTTGTGGCGGTGGAAGCCTTTCCACCGATCTCAAACCCAGAGACGGCGAGATTGACTGTCTTCCCCTAGTTCATGCCTGATTTACGCTGGAAAGGGGTTGGGTTTTCTTGGGTGTTTCGATCTGGTAAGCATCGAGGGTCTTGGCAATGGCCCGAACGAAGGTGCGTCCCAACTTGGTTACTTCCCATCCTTTTCTATTACGCCGGAGGATGCCTTCGCTGACGAATTCCTCGAGAATGGGGAATATTCTCTGAACTTGCGGACCAAGGGCGCGGGCGAACGAGCGGTTTCTTATTTCCAGGTTACAAAGCAAATCATTGATGAGATTGTGTCGGGAATAGTCCTCGGGAGTAAGTTCTCGCCACAGGTCTTGCCCGAACCGCCCTCCGTCGATGGCATGCCGCCATGCATGGAGGGATGGAACGTTGCGGAGATAGGCGCCGTCCAGAAAACTTATTGCGCTGGGGCCGACTCCGAGGAAGTTCGGAACGGGGTTGGGTTCATAGCCCATGAAACTCCGTTTCAAGCGGTGCTTGCGAGAGGCGCGGGCGAGAGGATCATCGGTTTTCGCGAAATGATCCATGCCCACGGATTCATAGCCATTGGATTCAAAAAGGGCGGTTGCTGCCTGAAAGATGTGGATGTTCTCCTTTGGGGTAGGGAAAGCCGATTTGTCTAGAATGCGCTGGTGGGGTTTCTTGTTTGGCAGGTAGGCGAAATGGTAGAGGGCCACTCGGTCAGGCCCGAGTTCCAAGACCTTTTCGACGGTTCGGGAAAAACTGGTCATCGTTTGCTTGGGCAATCCATACACTAGATCGAAATTCACGGAATCGAACCCCGTGTCACGGCAGAGTGTAACTATGTCCTTTATCTTGTGGTAGGGATGAAAGCGGTTGATGGCCCATTGCACGTTTGGGTTGAGGTCTTGCACGCCCAGCGAGATGCGCGAGAAACCAAGTTCCCATAGCAGTCTCAATTGCGAAGGCGTCACCAATTCTGGATTGGTTTCGAGGGAAAATTCGGCGCTGGGGCAGAATTCAGCGTTGGCTCGTATGGCTTTAAGAAGATCGACCAATTGTTTTTCGCTGAGAAAGGTGGGAGTGCCGCCCCCAAGATGCAGGGAGAAAATCCGCGGCAGTTTCCCAGCGCATACCCGCAGACGCTCCAGTTCGATTTTCACATGGGACACGTAGTCGTTCCCATGTGCCGGCAGATGTCGTCGAATCTCTGTGTAGCAACTGCAAAAATGGCAAAGGCGCTGACAAAACGGCACATGGACGTACAAGGCGACTGGTTCGGCTTTCTTGAGGACGGTTCGCAAGCGCCTGACATGTTCACCCGATGGGGGGGGTCTCGCCAAAGACTGGGCGACGGATAGGCGACGTAGCGCGGGGCGGGTCCCCCGTGGCGCTCAATGAGTTCATCGAGATCGGGTTCGCCACCGACGTCATTTGTTGAATTTGTCCTATTATGCACTAGACGATCTATTAATATTATAATAGAGTGATACATGGTTCAGGACAAATGAAATGAAGTTTTTTCGCAGAGAAATGTTTTAGAGCAAGGAGGAGTTAGCGGTCACATGCCAAAGGAATTCGGACAATAAACTCAACTATTTGCACCCATTGGATTCTCGAATGCGTAATTTGAATTGAACATGGATTAATCGACCCTTGGCTAGGTGAATATTTTTTTAAGAAAATTGAAGATAACACGTCTAAATTATATGACAGGAGTCGCTGTTGGCCGAAAAAGACCTTCCAGGAGATCGCAAACTGAAATCACCATGAAAACCAAGATTACCTTGTTAGCTTTTTTATTCGCGTTGCGCCCAGCCCAAGCTGATCCACCGCAAGAGATCAACTTCCAGACACAGATTCGTCCGCTCCTCATGGAATACTGCTTCAGTTGCCATGGTCCGGACAAGAAAAAGCGCGGCGGCAAGTTGAGGCTCGACGTCCCGGATGGCCCGTTCACCAAGCGAAAGGAGAATCCGCCCGCCATCATTCGGGGCAAGCCCGACGAGAGCGAGCTTTACTACCGGATCACTACCGATGACGAGGATGAATTGATGCCTCCGCCGGAGAAATCGGACAAGAAACTGACCAAGCAACAGATCGAGTTGCTGAAGAAGTGGATCGAGCAGGGCGCTCCATTCGAGGGGCATTGGGCTTTTTCCACAGCCAAGCGCCCGCCGCTTCCGAAGGTCGCGAAAAAGGATTGGCCCCGCAACGAGATCGATCATTTCATCCTCGCCCGCCTAGAGAAGGAAGGCTTGACGCCCTCCCCCGAGGCGGATCGCCGCACGCTGGTTCGCCGGGTCACCTTGGACTTGACCGGCTTGCCACCCACGCCGAAAGAAGTCGACGCGTTCGTTGCCGACAAGAGTCCAAACGCCTACGAGTCGCTGGTGGACCGTCTCCTGCGGTCGCCGCGCTACGGGGAGCACATGGCAAGGTTTTGGCTGGATTTGGCCCGCTATGGCGACACGCACGGTCTGCATTTGGACAACTACCGCGAGATGTGGCCTTACCGCGACTGGGTCATCAACGCCTTCAATGCCAACCAGTCGTACGATCGTTTCGTGACCGAGCAATTGGCCGGCGACCTGCTCGATGATCCCACACGCGAACAATTGATCGCCACCGGATTCAACCGCTGCCATGTCACCACCAACGAGGGCGGTTCCATCGCCGAGGAGGTTCGCGTCCGCAACGTGGTCGATCGAGTGAATACCGTGGGCACGGCATTCTTGGCGCTGTCTTTCGAATGCGCCAGATGCCATGACCATAAGTACGACCCCATAAGCTCGAAGGAGTTCTACCAACTCTTCGCATTCTTCAATTCCCTGGAGGGCAACGCGATGGACGGCAACCGCAAGGATCCCGCGCCCATCGTGAAGATCACCACGCCCGAGCAGGACAAGCAACTCAAGGAGGTGGAGCAGAAAGTGGCCGCCGTTCGCAAGAAGATATCCGCGGAACTGGCCAAGGTCGAGTACGTCGATCCCGGACCATCCACGAAAGCGGAAGTCGAACCAACGGAGACGATCTGGATCAACGACGCCACGCCACAAGGCGCAAAAGAGCAAGGGAATGGGCCTTGGGAGTGGGTGGGAGCCCCGGATCACCCCGTCTTCAGCGGTATGCTGGCTTCGAAACGCACCGCCAAGGGCCTGAGTCAGCATTTCTTTGAAGGAGCGGCCCCGACACTGACCGTGGCTGCGGAGGACACCCTGTTCGCCCATGTGTATCTTGATCCCAAGAACCCGCCGAAGCAGATCATGATGCAATGGAACGATGGTACTTGGAACCACCGCGCTTATTGGGGCGGCAATCACATTGACTGGGGGCGCAACGGCACGCCGAGCCGCCGGCACATGGGGAAGTTGCCGAAGGTCGGCGAGTGGGTGAAACTAGAGGTGTCGGCCAGCCAGGTTGGTCTTGCCGCAAAAGCCCCGGTCCACGGCTGGGCATTCACGCAGTTCGACGGTACGGTCTATTGGGACAATGCGGGCGTGGTCGGGAAGCCCGAAGTCGTCTTGCGGTCACTGGCGGAGTGGACCAAGCGACTGGGTGACAAAGGAAAGGGCATGGCGGCGCCACCGAACGTGACGAAGGCCGCGAAACTCGATCCCGCCAAGCGGAACGATGCCCAAAAGAAGCTTTTGCGCGAACACTTCCTCCAGTTCGTCCATGCGGACGTCAGCCGGAAGTTCAAGCCCCGCCATGATGAAATTGCCAAACTGGAAAAACAGGCCGAAAAATTGCGTTTGGGCTCCGTGACGACACTTGTCTGGAAAGAAACGGCCAAGCCACGACCGGCTTATCTCCTCAAGCGTGGCCAGTACGACCAACCGGACAAGGAAGGCGGCGAACTTACCCGAGACGTTCTCGAGGCGTTGCCCCCATGGCCCAAGGATGCTCCCCGAAACCGTCTTGGATTGGCCCAATGGTTGCTCGACCCGGGTCACCCCCTTATGTCGCGGGTCACGGTGAATAGATTCTGGCAGCAATGCTTTGGCGTGGGCATCGTGAAAACAGCCGGCGTCTTCGGACAGCAGGGCGAATTGCCTTCCCATCCCGCGTTGCTGGACTGGTTGGCGGTTCAATTCGTGGCCGATGGTTGGGACGTCAAAAAATTGATGAAGCGGTTCGTGACCTCGTCCGCTTACCGGCAAAGTTCGCGTACCACGCCGAATTTGATCAAGCGCGACCCGGGGAACCGGTTGTTGGCCCATGGCCCGCGTTTCAGGCTCGATGCCGAGATGCTTCGTGACCAGGCGTTGGCGATCAGTGGTCTATTGATCGAAAAAATTGGTGGCCCGGGCGTCAAGCCCCCCCAACCGGAGGGCCTGTGGTTCGCCGTAGGCTACTCGGGCAGCAACACGGTGCGGTTCAAGCAGGACACGGGATCGGACAAGGTTCATCGCCGTAGCCTTTACACTTTCTGGAAACGCACTGCGCCTCCACCGCAGATGAACACTTTCGATGCCCCGTCCCGGGAGGGTTGCTCGGTGCAGCGGGAACGCACCAATACTCCTTTGCAGGCCCTGTTGCTGTTGAATGACCCGCAGTACGTCGAGGCGGCCCGACGTCTGGCGGAGTTGACCATCAGGGAAGCCGGGGAAAGCCCCGAGAAGCGAGCTGGTTTCATCTTCGAGCTGGCGGCGGCTCGACCACTGGACGCGGCCGACTTGGCTGACTTGGTGGGCGCCTACCGCAACCAACGTGCCTATTACAAGGATCACGCCGAAGACGCGGGCAAGTTGATCGCCGTTGGTGAGAGCGCGCCCGATCCAAAGTTGAATCCGGAGGAGTTGGCCGCATGGACCATGGTGGCCAACCTTGTATTGAATCTCGATGAGGTGGTTAACAAGAAGTAGAATCAGAGGACGAAGTCATGAATCCTGAAATAGAACACATCAAACAGATCACTCGCCGCCATTTCTTCCGTCAAGGTTCGCTCGGACTAGGAGTTCCGGCCCTTGCCAGTCTGATGGGTGGAATCAACGGGCCGGCATTTGGCCAATCCGCGACCGGCGGTCTGCCAAGTGTGCCGCATTTCGCTCCCAAGGCCAAACGCGCCATTTGGCTGTTCATGGCCGGTGCCCCGGCCCAGATGGACATGTTCGACTACAAGCCCAAAATGGATGCGATGTTCGACAAGGACCTGCCCGAGTCGGTACGCATGGGACAGCGCCTGACAACCATGACTTCCGGGCAGAAACGTTTCCCCTTGGCCCCATCGATCTACAAATTCAAGCAGCAGGGTAAATCGGGCGCATGGGTGAGCGATCTCTTGCCTCATCTCAGCAAGAGGGTCGACGACATGGCGATCGTGAAATCCATGTACACCGAGGCCATCAACCATGATCCGGCCATAACCTTCATCACCACCGGCAGACAGCTTCCGGGATGGGCCAGCTTGGGGGCTTGGTTGAGCTACGGCCTCGGCACAACCAACGAAGATCTCCCCGCATTCGTAACCATGACCTCCTCCTGGACCGGGCGCAAGCAGGCCCAGGCCCTCTTCAATCGGTTGTGGGGTTCGGGTTTCCTGCCCAGTCGATATCAAGGCATCGCGCTACGCTCCAAGGGTGATCCTGTCCTGTTTCTCTCGGACCCTCCCGGCGTCGGCAAGACCAACCGACGCAGCATGTTGGACGTACTGGCGAAGATGAACACCCGACAACACGAGGTGGCGGGCGATCCTGAAACCCAGGCCCGCATCGCCCAGTACGAGATGGCCTATCGAATGCAAACTTCGGTGCCTGAGTTGACCGATCTGTCAAAGGAACCCAAGAGCGTCCTCGACATGTATGGCCCCGAGGTCAAGAAGCCCGGCACTTTCGCTCAACACTGCCTGTTGGCTCGCCGCATGGCTCAGCGGGGCGTACGCTTCAGCCAGATCTTCCATCGTGGCTGGGATCAGCACAACAATCTGCCCAAGGACCTGCCCAACCAGTGCCGTGACTTCGACCAACCGGCAGCGGCTCTCATCGAGGACCTTAAGCAGCAGGGTCTGCTCGAGGACACCTTGGTGATTTGGGGCGGCGAATTCGGTCGCACGATCTATTGCCAAGGCAAACTGACCCGCACCACCTACGGGCGAGACCACCATCCCCGCTGTTTCACCTTCTGGCTGGCCGGCGGCGGGATCAAGGGAGGCGTGGTCCATGGCGAAACCGATGACTTCAGCTACAACATCACCGAGAATCCCGTCCACATACGGGATCTCAATGCCACCATCCTTCATCTTCTGGGCATCAACCACCAGAAACTGACTTTCGACGTTCAGGGGGTGGACCTTCGATTGGCCGGCTTTGACGAAGAAGCCCACATAGTTCGCGACATCCTCGCATAGGGAACGTTCAGGCAAGATTTGCCATCTTGGCCTCCCCATCCCGGTGAGAGGATTCGTCACCAACTTGGTAAGGACATTCCCGAGGAATTGAAGGCAACGCCAGAGTCATGCCCAGGTAAGTCGGGCAGAAGATTACATTACGCCTTTTGGCGATCTTGCCTGAAGGTAATCAAACCGTCTGGAAGACAAGTTTTCCGCCGGTTCCAAGAAATAAGTCGGCTTCGCGCGGTTGACGATTCGAGGCATTTGGCTTGCCTCGACTAAACATGTGAGTGGCTGGCGAGGGGATCGTTTTTCGACGCCTTCTCCACTCTAGTTTCTGACTCGATTACAAAGTCTAGGAAAAATTTCTATACTTAGATTTGTTTTTCATGTCCAAATCATTCTCCTTCGGGCTATTGTATAGTTAGAGATCGACTAATGCACTTACCGGGAGATGTCTCATGAAAAAAATGGAAACAAAAAAACCACCTGCCGAATATAAATTCGAATATTGCCTAGGCGATAATCAGAACCATGGAGAAAAGTTCTATCTTGCCAACACTCTCAATGAAGCGGTCAAGGACTTCGAGCACACTTGTCGCAAGAGGAGCCTGCACCCACATCACCTTCAAATTTCCAGATGGGATCGATGGAGAGGTGTATGGGATCGGCTCAATTGAAGAATCTTTGGGTCAACGACGTGAGGTTATATCATGCGTGAATTAGGAAAACCCTCCCTCGACCGCAAAAATAGACGCCTTACGGAGGAGTGCCAATCGTATCATGTCAAAGAACTATAATGAATGAGAATGGCCTAGCGTGGGGAACTATCCTGTTGATTGCATTTCTAGCAATACTCTACCTGCTCTAACGAATTTGTCGGCTCCATCCAATTTTATTGGATTCCATAGAATATTTTGATCTAAGGAAAAGATGAGACACATTGTTTGGAGATTGGTTCTAGCCTCCTTGACGATGCTTTCGTTTGGTTCGGTCCAAGCGGAAAACCGCTATGAGCATGATCCTATACAATACAGCAAGTCGACCCCAGAGAACGTGGTGTCCCGACTTCAAGCCCGATTGGAGAAAGGGGAAGTC
>MDTC01189048.1_pt1 | contig 17319 bp, 49 predicted proteins | sample 811181 | NCBI WGS metagenome assembly MDTC01 (sample SAMN05326644, study PRJNA326480) | marine metagenome | isolation source: seawater | place: Pacific Ocean: North | collected 2011 | reverse complement strand
TATGCACATCCGATGTACCAAGGACAATGCCGACTCCATATGATTTATGATAATGATGCACTTTGAACCTCACTAAATCTCCTGGATTCACTTATCACCTCGATTGTGTTCGGTTCTGCCGCCCTGAAGTCGCCATTTTCCCAGCGAACAAAAAAGTTAATGCCATTGTTATCTACTATAATACCATAGTTTCTATGCTTTGTCAAGTCTAACCCAGTTGGACCACAAGCAAGATGATAACAGCGCTCAACCATTGTCCACCTTACTAAATCACCGACTTTCACTTAGCACCTCCAGCAATCTCTTATCCATGTCGTATGGAGAGTTCTCATCAAAAAAGACAACTATGCAGCGTTGCCCTACGTCACGGATCACAATCCCGAGTCTACCTTCGTAGATACGCTGAACTAGATCACCTACTTGCATTTTGCCTCCTTCGATATGTTTTATATTAAATCAAAAATGAAAATAAAATGCAAGCAAAATTAAAAAGTTAAATGATTTCAAGTAATTAATCTAACATTTCTAAGTTTCCAATCTTGTACTTTGCCACTGATAGTTGTCACTCTGATATGCCTGAAAGAGTGTTTCTTCGGTTTAAGTAATTTAATCACAACGCCATGACAATCTTCTCGACTTTGACGGGGCGATGTATACACAACGTGTCTGACCAAATCACCGACCCTAACATGGTAAGGCACTCGGTTGTTTCTATTATCAGTCATCTTGTTCGTCCTCCACTAGATCTACCTCGTATGCACTAACGATATCGAAACTTGTCACGGCACCCTTGGACCTGAAACTTCTAATCGGTTGTGCCCACATAACTTTAAGTCTTTTTTCTGGATCACTAGGGTTATAGCGATTACCTGTGATTTCCAGTATTACCCCCACTGGTCGAATCTGCTTGAATGATTCCCCGGTACGATGGGGTCTTGACCTAACGACTTGTCCGACTTTCACTGACAACCTCCAAATCATTAACATCCATTACTATGACACTGCCATTAGGACAAAGCACTTCAACAACCTTTTGGTTACCGTAGAAATGCGCTTGACCAATTTGGTGCAGGTCACTAACTGTTGCCATCCTTACGTTTGATACTAAAATACCATATTCTTCTTTAAAAGAATCAGTAACCAAATCACCGACTTTCACTAATAACCCTCAACTCATCAGTAGTAAATAGACGGACATTACCATCAGTACAAAGCACGTCCACAACAATATGCACGTCCCCCCTCATGATACCCAGGGTTTTGCTGTCACAATCCCCTGGTAATCGCGGTATTGAGACAACAAGTCCTACGTCCTCATAAAAATCATCTGTAACCAAATCACCGACTTTCATTGATAAACCTTAAATCATAGTCCCATACATTATCTTCAGTGGTGCTATCTTGCCACAATATCTTGAATGATTTGTTATGCAGTGCTGATTTTGTCCAACCAACAATGACACCAATTCTTTCAGGATTAAACGGACGATTGTCTTTTATTAGATCACCGACTTCCACTGATAACCTCCAACTGATCAAACCAAGCACCACCGACCATCGTTGGTGATGTTGGGGTCATCTTGTTCCACAATACTTTGTATACCGCTTTTGCTCCAGCGCCTGCGCCATGGTGTTCAAATCCTTTAACAACCTCCACAATAACACCAGTGCGCTCCTGAAGACCTACCTCTCTTACCAAATCACCGACTTTCACTGATAACCTCCAAGGTTTTCACCCAAACGGCCCCAGTTTGTGATAAACCTACGGGTGTTGAGTTCCAAATTACGTGAGCGACTTCACCCCATGACTTATCTGATACCATACGAAGTATAATTCCTGTGCGATACTTGTTCGTATCATAAGTGCCTTTGACTAAATCACCGACTTTCATTGAAGTAACACCTGAGTACAAGTTCCATTTGGTTATGAATCAGTTTTTCTAAAATCTCTGCTTGCTCTTCATTGAGTTCAATCTGAAATGGTAAAATAACTTTTGACTCTACTTTATTTCCAGATATTATTGTAGTAAAGTTTGCGTCTGGTGTCAAGCATTTTGTTTCAAGTGCCACTGACAACCTCCAAGTATTGCTGCTCAATCGGTCTGACCCATTGCATATCCATCCAGTAGATATTTTTAAGGATAAAACCATCTTTTCCTCTTGACTGTGTATAGTCCGAGACGATGATGCCCATCTTATCAGGGTTTAACACACCGTTGTACTTCCACATTACCAAATCGCCTGCTTTCATCACTCGCCCACTTCTGGACTTAGCATCCAGTTGCCTTTAACATCTTGTATGCATTGACATTCTACGCTTGGGCAGTCATCACAGTGGACTTCATCATAAGGGTCTGTCGATAGTGGTAACGCAATCATCATCAGCATTGCAAAAATCGCAAACAAAGGACCGACTATATATAAGATATTCATATTCACCGCACCAACTCCAAATCTTCATCGTTAAACCAGAGATCAGCAGCAACATCGTTAACAATATCACCACGGTGATTCCATATGACGTAGTTCCTCGTAATAAATTGGAACTTATGCCTCTCTAAAATCATCCCAATTAAATCAGGTCTGTTCCTCACTCGAACTAAATTACCCACTCTCATTTGTCACCCTCCATGAAAAATGTTGCGTGGATCCACAAACCAAGACCAGATACAAACAACAAAGCACAGAACACCGACCAAATAGAGTCAGATATTTCTGCTAACTGAAACTCCAACAAAGAACCATCCATATTACCCACCGTAAACCAAGTATCCAATTAAGTACGATGACGTAAAGAATACTGCTGTTATGATTATCGCTTCCATGTTTGTATTAGATCATAAAATAATTAAAAATGCAAATAAAAATCAAAAGTTAAACAATTTCAATACTTTATCTACTATTTCCATAAGACCATGAACTCCAATAGCAGAACCGAGAATAAAACCAAGAGCGACCCAAAGAAACTCTTTCATGTTGTTTGATCCCTCAGTGGACATACCTTTAGTATATGTTCAGACAGAGCGTCTTCAATCAAGTATTCGTCTGCTTTCGTAGCAAAGTGTATTTCCTTAACAGCGCGGTCAAAACTTATCTGTCTATTTAAGACAGACTCTGAATACATTGCTATAGTTGAAGTCATCACTTCTTCCATTAGGTTAATAAAATCCAGATTCATATCACCTCCACAAAGTAACGTAGTCACCAAAATGATTGTCAAACACTTGCACCAAAACTTCATAATTGCTAGACATCATGACCTTGATTAGAGCATTTATTTTGTTCTGCGACCAACCAAGTTGCCTACCCCACGTTCTAGCATAACCCATTAATACGTATGCGTTGCCTTCAGGACCAGTTAAGTCAATCTCCAACTTTTGCTGTTCCATTTCATTCTTTGATCGAATCATTTATCGAACCCTTTTAGATTTAATATAAATGTATTATTTCAAAATTTGTTTTGTTTGTCAAATTATTTTTCAAAACGCTTTAGGTGTGTTGCAGGCATCCATCCTGGGTTATCAAGCAAGTCCTGTTCATTTGCCCACTTAACATAGTAAGACTCTATGAATCCTCCCCTCCACTCTGGACCCTTCAGTATGATTCCGATATTAATTTCTTCGCTTCTCAAGACAGAGCGTGTAAAAAGTTGTACAAGAGTACCAACCTCCATTAGGTTCTAACGCTCTTTAGGTCTTTCTCGGATGAATACAGCATATTCTGTGAACCCACTGGTAAAATACTGTACACTCTACCACCTTTAGACGCCCTGTAAATTGGTATGGGGTCAACAGACGTTACAAGTGCCATAACTTTTTCACCCCTGACGGCGGCGCGGTGTAAGTTGTAGGCAAATCTTGCTGCCCCTCTATTGGCAATGGGTGCCATGTCAAGTCTATTGGTTGACCTTAGTAAGACCATTTGCCCAACAGAAAACTTAGGTTCTCTTTTCATCTCTTGTAAAACTTTAACAGCAAACTTATTGCCACACATGCCTTTGAACTGCTTTTTACTCAATACATGACCCGAAGGATCATTGAGGACAATTTCCCTTTGCTTGGAAAAGTAGTTGCCCTGATTCGAATCATCTAGTGCCTGGTAGTACTGAGCGCATATAAGTGCCGCTTCTCTCAGGTCATCATTATAGTCGACTGCCCACTGTAGAGACTCTTCAATCGACTTGTTAGAACATACCTCTTCAATATCAGATAGGTATTTTTCCTGACCACCTGAAAGTGTCCTGTTACTTTCTACCTGCCTTAAAATTGATTTAAGAAAATCGGAAAATCTATTTGTAGTTGTCTCGGTTATAACACCAGCAGCACAAGATAGTTTAACAGAATAAATTGCTTTTTCGATTCGCTTAATCATGAAAGACCTCCGTTCATTTCGATTTACAACTAATAATATAATAAATTTTTGAAATTTGCAATCTTTTTTTTATAATAAAAATTGCTTGACGTTTAGATATTGGTACGTTCACCTTGAGGATTTTCTCTGTTTTTAAATCTGGGTCTGAATAGTAACACCACTTGTCCGAACGCATCAGCAATCCTCCTATCCATACTTATTAAGTCCCTTCTTTGTTGCTGCAACCGTACCATCACTAAAGATAAATAGGTCTTGTTCATCGTGCAGCACTTTAATAATCCTGTATATACTGTGTAAATCTACATTCTCATCAAGTTGCTGTAAGTCACAAAAAATACCACTGACTAGCGTATCTAAATGTTGCCTTTTCTGTGATGTTGGCAAATTTTCCATTATAAGTCTTTTCACACTAACCTCCAATAAATTGTAGTCCTCCCCCAGAGAATTGAACTCTGCTTCAAGACGCTTATAAGACGCCTCCCGAACACCATCCGGCCGAGGAGGAGATTGTGGGTCGCCTGGGACTCGAACCCAGAACCAACGGATTAAAAGTCCGATGCGCTGCCAATTGCGCCAGCGACCCTTGGTGGACCCGCTCGGATTTGAACCGAGGACCAACCGGTTATGAGCCGGGTGTTCTAACCACTGAACTACAGGTCCAAACTAAGAAATCTTTTATATTTGTCAGACATCTTATCGTAGTATTTTGTTTTTGTCAAGGACTTTCTTTTTTTATCAAGGTCATCTGTCTCTGATATTACAATAAGGAAGTATGGAGACTGGGATCTTGGATTGTATCCATCTGCATCTACCTCATCACTGGGATTAGTGCATATATTTTTATAACCCAATATCCCATTGTCTCTCATAATCCTATTCAGAAACTTTGAAAACCCAACCGTTTCCGATTTGTCCATCACAACAGGCACACCACCATCAAAAAGTGCCAAGACTGCTGAAGTGCAACCCTTCTCAGTCATTCTATTCATACAATCTAAGAATGATTCACTAGAGTGATCTAGCACGTCAACCATCAGTCTACCCTTAACCCTTTCAGATTTTGAAAACGGACAAACGGCAAATCCTGAAAATTCTTGTCTTGGTACCTCGATTACGTTAACGAGATAGTCTGTTATGTTTTTGATTATCTGTCTCTTCTCTACCATAAAGACTATCAACCCTCTTTTTTCTTTCCTCTTCTACCGAAGGAGAAGACCTTGCCACAAAAAACCTAACTAATGCAGATAGTAGATAAGCATAAGAAGCAACTAAAAGTATAGCACCTATGTCCATTTATAACTCCTACGCTGTAACGAACCTGTAAAAGTTCCTGCACACAGTCCTGAAGTAATTCTCACCACCTTCATTGTCATTATGTAAGTTGTAGAGGATTTTATGATCACCTACGTTCTGTGCCTCACTAGCAGTCTCATTAACAACATCAACCATCTTATACGCTACTTCCCTGATCTCTTCAGGCAACATGTGCATCATCTTATCAAGACGACCCTTGATCATGCAATTCATGATATACTTGTAACTTAATTTACTTTTAACCATCTCGCCAATGTAGTTGATATATTTAAATTTTATAAGTTGTCCATCAAAATTCATGACCCAACCCTCGTGATTAGACACTGATCGACTGCTGACTTCATCAACAATTTCGTTCAACGTCATCACACGAGAATCAGGACAGATAAAGAGGTGCGGCATTGACTCGCAAATATACTCCAGATCTCCGAGACACAGGGACTCGCCATCGGAATCGTATGCGTTCAACAAGTATAGCGTTTCCGCATTGTCATAATCAACGAAGACTTTTGTGTACGGATGAATTAACTCTACAACCAATGTCATTAATTTACAACCGATAGTCTCCTCTACTTGTCGAAAGTCCGAAAGAGAAAGCATACTACTTGCAATCTCCGCACTTATTGTTCCAAATTTACCTCGCGTGGAGGAACACAGTTCACCGTTGTGCACAAAGTATTCGATCATATGACCGTCTGCTTTTTCTCTTGCGCGGTACGTCCTGTTTCCATACTTTCGAGTGAGTTCCGTATACGTATTTTCTGGCAACTCACTGTAGTTGAAGAACTTCTCGAATCCTCTGCTAACGAGAACTGGTTCCTCCACACTGAAGTCGTAGATCATACCGCGCATGTCGCGCAGGGGTTGTGACCAACCTCGATCTACTTCATGTAATACATTGTGTGCCTGACCTGTATAATTTAACAGAATCAGTTGACGCTCTTCATCAATATCAAACCCTAATAGTTCTCCAGGGTTTTTCATATCGGTGTGCTCAAGGTGCAATAGTTCCTTGAATTTCTGAGCGTTCTCTCTCTTAAACGATGCCCACTTGGTCTTCTTGTCCTCAATGGTTCTAATCTCTGAAGTGATTAATTTAGCAATTTTCTGAACATTAGGATGCAACGACATATTATGTCCTTTCATTTAAGTTGTGAATGTATTATATAAACTTTTATTTTAATTGTCAAGAATTATTTTTATTTTTATAGTCTTCGATTGCAGCACGAATTGCATCTTCGGCCAAGACCGAACAATGTATCTTAACTGGTGGTAAAGATAGATGACTTGCGATGTCAGTATTCTTTATATCTGATGCTTCATCAATCGTTCTACCTTTAATCCACTCGGTTACCAAAGACGAAGACGCAATTGCAGACCCACAACCGTAAGTTTTAAACTTTGCGTCTTCTATGACACCATCTTTACCAACCTTAATTTGTAACTTCATGACATCGCCGCAGGCAGGTGCGCCTACCAAACCAGTTCCAACGTCTTGGTCATCTTTGTTGAGCGACCCCACGTTCCTTGGGTTATCATAATGATCTAAAACTTCCTTAGAATACGCCATTACTTCATACTCTTTTGGATCGCTTCAAATATAACTTGCTCCATGTTTAACCCATCATAACTCTTGTCAGCAGTCACGCCGTCAGCAACGATGTCCACTACACTTTGGTCTTTTACCCAGCACTTAACATCAGCAGACTTATTCTCTATCGACAATTGTTCAAAGTCTACTACGCCAACCTTTCTCTTCTTTGTGTCAATAAAAATCATCTTGTCAAATGTTTTTTTGATATCATGCTTCTTAGTAGAGTAGTGATTCTTCAAAATAACCTTTGCACTGTGGGGTGTAGTCGGTTGAAAGATTGTACCCTGCATCTTACACTCATAGCGAAGACCATCAGAACCTTCAAAGTCCATACCATCAGCAGAGTCACCAACATACTTTAACTTGCCACCACTGTATTTGGCAATTGCCATCTCTACAATCTCAGTTCGCAGTGGTCTAGTTTGATTCCTTGTCAGGGTGCTAACTGAATTAATTACTCCAAACACTTTTTTCCAGTTTACATCATTTTTCAAGTTGATCATTGTTATTCCTTTCATAACTTGTAATCAATAATTCTTTTCGATCTTTTTGCGACTGTGAATATACTTTACTAGATTGCATTGTATATGTCAAGTCCCAATCATTAAAATAATAATCTGAAAATCTTTTTTTCAAAACTTCGTTAGAATTATAAGTTATCATCCAATCATGAGGACACTTAACAACATCTTCGTAAAACTTCATATGGTTAAAACCAGAATGCATATCGCCGTTCTTACCGTAAAGATTATCTTTAATATTGTAAGGCGGATCAAGGAAGACAAAACAGTCATCACCACCAGGTGCGTTCATAACATCGGCATAATCTAAATTAGTGATCTTCCAATCTTTGATTGCTTTTGTGTACTGTGTTAGTTTATGCATACCGCTAAGATTAAAGTTCTGCTCTGATGCCTGTTCAGAGAAAGAACTACTCTCACCCAATCCTGAGAAACTGCACTTGTTTAGAATCCAAAAGTAAACTGCTTTTGTAAAATTATCAACGCTGCCAATCTCAGACTTTGCCTTATTGAATAGGTCACGATGCTTTCCTATATTATCAAGTATCGACTTGTCCCACTGAGATTTATGAATTTTATTTTTGCGCAATGGTTTCGCAACATAATTAATGGGTTCTTTAATCCTTATTAATTCATCTTGCAGATCTTGTCCGCGATCTCTTAGTTGAACCCAAAAATTATAAAGGTTATAGTAAGCATCATTGACCCAAACATCAATAGGTCGAAGATTAGAGGTAGTAACAGCAATCGCAACGGATCCACCACCCAAAAACGGTTCCCTATATTCTGAGAAACCTTTTGGGAAGTCAGCACTCAGTCTGCCTGTTGCTCTGGATTTACCACCAGGGTATCTAAGCGGTGTCTTAAACATAATTATCCTCCATTGATTTTTCTATTATACGGTGTTTATTTTTTAAGTCAAGATATTTTTTATTTTCTCTTGCAAGTTTCCATACTTCACGAAAGACTACAGCAGACTGTGCCTTCTCGCAAGTTAATGCATCTGGTTCTTGTGGCAGTATGTCACCACTAGAACTGTATTTTATGCCATCTCTGTGGTTTGCATACCTTCTTGACCTTGTAAAACCCATGTGTAGAAACTTTTTCGCCATATCTGCACCTACAAAATCTCCAATATCAAGATACTCTTCAAACATAAGATATATCTTTTCGCTGGAGCGTTGTGCTTCTTCCAGTGTTTTAAACCTCCAGTGCGCACAGATCTCTGACTTATAGGGTTCACAGATCAACACACCCTGTTGACCTCTTCCTATTTTATATAACTTTGGGTTACTCCTGTAGTCAATTGCAGGGTCCCATTTTTTGAAATATTCTGATTTGTTAAACATTTTGATGTAAAAGTGGCACCCTGGGCAGGATTCGAACCTGCGACCTACGGATTAGAAGTCCGATGTTCTATCCAACTGAACTACCAGGGCTTTGAATCACTTACCTCTTCCTCTTTTTAGAGGGGAACCTCCCATAATTTCCCATTCCATCGTAATCAACGCTATCAACATAACCAGGTAAATCAACAACGTTATCACGCTCCTCTTCTTCTTCCTCAACATCTGCCACCATCATGCGTCGGCCGATTAAGATCATACTGGAAAAAGTAAATACAATCGTAAATACTTTTAAAAACTCTGCAAGGTTAGGACTCAATGTCAATCCTCCTTAAAGTAAACAGACAACCCCATAAGTGTCGGTGCCCATAAACCAATGAAAATACCAAACCTCTCAGCATGCGCTGGGTCATCTGGTGATACTGTCACCCACGTCAAAATTGAGCATGCTACCGATGCCAATGACGCCAGGAAACACAAATTTGACAAATTTTTATTACTTCTCATACTACCTCCTATTGTTTGTAATAAATCACGTGTCTTTCAACAACAATTTAATGTATTCTACCAAAATTATTGCGGCAAAGCAAGAAAAAAAGTTCGTCCAAAACATTTTAATATCTTCTCCTGTTTCGCCACCAATCAAATGCTACACTGCCAACAAATATTGCAGCAGCAAGAATGAAAACTTCACCCACAATTTCTAACATATCATAACACTCCTGCTCTAGAAATAATTCTAAGAAATTTCGCCCTAACCCACTCGCACTCACCAGTGGTTAATTTTACTAAACAGCGATATTCGTCACGGTGCCAGTGGTAGTCACTCCTTTCCGGAAGTTCTTGTATCCTGTTGTTTGCAGTAACCAAACCAACCTCACCCGCTGCACCAATTGGTCCAACTAATTTAACTAAATCGCCTATATCAAACTCCTGCCTAATCATAATAATCAAAATTCCAACCTGAAAAAGGACTATCGTACTCGTCTGTATCATTAGCATCCTTCTTCTTTTCTCTTCTTTTTTTCTTCTGGTCTGTAAACTTCCTTCTTAATGTCTCAAACTTATCATTTTTGTTGAGTATTCCCTCTGACATTGCAGGCAAGTAGGAAGGGTCACCTCCGTTAAAAACTCTGATCTTAGTGCCATCTTTTAAAGTTACAACGGGGTCAGCGTTTACAATGCTAGGGTGATGAACAAATTCTTTTGCGGTCAGTTCCCTACGCATAACCCTTCTCTGTCCCTCTATGACTTCAACAACAGGAAACTTAAAGGTGCCGTTGTTAGTCGCATTAATACTTTTCCTAGTACCGTCTGAAAGATATGATATTTTTTCTATGATCCTGCTTTCTTTCAATTTGCTCATCTCACAACCCACACGCCTTCTCTGCAAACGTGATACTCTTCACAAACATGCACATCTCTTGTTTCATTCCAACAATAGTGCCTGTTACACACTCTAACTGTGTCAATCGTATAGTAGCAGTCTGTCTCTGTGTATTCATAATCTGGATGGTTTATATCGCAGTCGTCGACCACAATTAAGCAACCCTGCAAAACAAAAACGAAAAATAACAAGAACATTTTCATACTACCACCTCAACTTCAACTACGCAGTTATTTGTAATTCTCTAATGTGTTTACATAGATTAGCATACTTTCTTGGTACATGTCCAGGTTTTTTTTGTTTAACGATTGAGATTTTTGGTTCCGCCCATTCATCGACACTGGGCACGTACACTAAACATTTATCCTCCGATGTCTTTTTGTAAAACATACCTTCCATGCCCATAACGTCTGTGTCAAAGAGATCATAAGTGGCAGTAAAAATTACTGCTTCTCCTTGTTTGATATTTTCCATTCTTCTAACCTTTTTTCTAGGGAGTGTACTTTTAGTAATAGGGTTCCTATAGTTACCAGACAAACAATGTCAATAAAAGCGTTAAACTTAATTAAGTTCCAAAACCACATGGTCAAATCCTCTGTAAACTTTTAGTCCAGTGAGTTTCAATATGACCAGTAAAAAACAAAACCTTTGCTTCGACTTTATCTCTTTCGAGCACAATACCCATACGGGTTTCATCAATATGGTCAGACCACCTACCTGGTTTTAATTTGACTAGGCAACCTTTAAGTATCTCACTTCTTTTTTTCACCTTTTTTCTCCAAAATATCTAGACAATTGTCTTGCCAGGTGGTGGCAAACATCTAAACTTATTTCAGAAAGAGCGCCGCTTTGATTTTCATACTCAGACAGTATGTTTCTTGAATGGATAAATATCTTTTCAAAATCACCATTTGCATCGTCCAGATCTTTAGTGTCTAGGTTATCAATAGCGTACCCAGAGTATTCCGACATCATCATTCCACTGTTGTCGTACTCTCTAGTGTGCCATCTATATCCTTTGCCTGTTCTTTGTTCCTTAGACTCAATACGCATTCTTCACTCATCAAATCCCATTGTTTGTACGGTTTAATCTGTTCTGCATTTATGCCATTCATCAAGAGGACGTTAATATATTGTTTGCCGCTGTATCCAACGACCTTGCCAAATATATTTAAAGGTCTACCCATAGGATAGTCTCGCAGGTAGACCTTTTGCCCGACCTCAAACTCTCTTTCCATATAATAAATAGTTTTTAAAAGAGAACTACTCTACTTGAACTAACTCAATTTCAAAATTAAGATCCTTTCCCGCCATAGGGTGATTAAAGTCAACAGTAACTGTCTCCTCGTTAATCGAATTTATGATGCCTCGGACAGGTTGAGTTCCAACTTGTCCCTCGATCACGACACCTGTCTCAAACTCGAAATCATCTGGGAAGTGCTCCTTGTTGACTTCTTGTACACCATCTGGATTGTGAGACCCATACGCCTCATCGGGAGAGAGCGTAACATTTTTTGTCTCGCCAACCCTCATGCCTGAAACTGCTTCATCAAAACCGGGAATCATCTGCCCTGTTCCAACAGTAAAGTTAATAGGTTCACCCCTATCATACGAACTGTCAAATACAGTTCCATCCCGAAATGATCCCTTGTAATGGACCATTACATTTCTTCCTTGCTTTGCGATTGTTTTCTTACCCATTGTTATCTCCTTTTCTGGTTATCTGATCAATCATTCTATTAAGGTACCACTTTGCTTTTTTTAAGTCTTCAATTGGTTTCTCCTTGTGTTTATATCTTGCTACATATTTTATCACATTACCTGCACAAAAGTCAAGTCCATCAAACCAATCTTCGATAACATCAATGACTTCAAATTCGCCTTTGTTGTAATGATCTGGATGGTTCACTTTTTCTTTTTTCATTGTTTAACCTTTATAATTGTTCTATCACCAATCTTTTCCCAAGTAAAGGCATAACCATACTTTTCTAATTGACTGGTGAGACTGTGAAAATCTAATCCTTCTTCATAGTTTAACACTATGTTGAAGGGAGTTTTCACAAAATCAATAAACTTGTGAAAAATAAACTCAGCATCTTCTAATGTCTTTTGCCTTAGATCCAATGTTCTAAATCTTTTTTGTTTAGTTCTATATTTTTTACTCTCAACATATGAAACCTTCATGTAACCCATATCAATACTATGCCAAAATACTGACTTAGACATTGATAAAATCTTGCCTTTGAATAGATAGAACCACCTTGCACGCGTCTCTCTTATAAGTACTCCAGAACCGAACTCTGTTAAAATAACATCGCCCTTTTTGACATTGTTTAAGTTACTTAACACTGCTCAACAACCTTAAGTCGCCTGTCCATACCCACATTTTGCGATCTCCAAACATAACTCTTACTTTCCCAACCTCGTTAGGTCCGATGATTATCACGCCTACTCTAACATCTGGAGTAAGTAATTCCACCTTTTCCCAATGGGCATACTCTACTAAGTCTCCCACTTTCAAGATTTTTCGTTGACGCCCCACTTAAATTTGTACCAAACACGCTCATGCACATAATATAAAATTGTCTTAGTTACGAACTCCATTGCACTAAACGCTGCGCCCAATTCTACGCTGCCTGTTAAAAACCACGCCAAACCAAATGAATCTACTGTTCCGACTGCTCTCCAGGTTAATGCCTTAGCAACATGCCTTTTCTTCTTTACCATCACTACACTCTTCTAAATTCAATATCGCTCTGTATTTCAAAAGCGCTAACTCTTTCATCTTACACTCTAACATCATATCATAGTTAACGCCATAGTTATCTACAGCACCATAAATATAATCTGAATGCGCCTGTTCTTTAATCTTATTATCCGCTTGCTCTTTTCTTCTAGATTCTGACAAGTGAACAACGGGAGTTACACCTTCCCAAGTAGACGCTGCCATCTTCAATGCCTCCTCCTCTGTTTGTCCCCCTTGACAGAACTTGTAATGATGATAATCAAAAACAATAGGCACTCTGATGACACTGTAAATATAGTCATACAAATGCTTAACTGACCACATGCTTGCTTTATCGTCGTTTTCCAGGGTTAGTCTATTCTGGCAATTAGAGGACAACTTCATGTAGTTCCTAATCCACCTATCAGCAGTATTAGAAAAATCTCCGCCATACGTTCCACCAACATGAATGTTGATTTTGGCATAAGGGGTATCAGGTAATCTCATCAAGTCAAAAACCTCTGAGTGAGTTTCAAGTTCTTTAATGGTTTTTTTAACTGTGTCCTCATTTGGCGACCCAAGAACATTAAAAGGTCCTGGGTGTGTCGTAATGCGATGGCCATGCTTCCAAGCATACAGTCCTGCTTTATCCAAATACCACGCAATTTCTTCGTAGTCTGGCAAGTCTTTTAGATTATACTCCGATGACCAAGGGAAGATGTCAGATGACATTCTAAAAAACTTGATACCATTGTTTTCATTCCACCTTAAGATTTCAATAAGGTCTTTTGCATTTTGAAGTCCAAGTTCTGAGGCATAAGGTAAACCCTTTTCAAGAAATGTTCTTCTAATCATAGAACGATTTGTGGTGACCCTTTTGCTCTTTGGTCTGTTCGACAAGGTCATGTTTATACATGCGTAACCAAGATTCATGTTAATCCCTTTCATTATTTAACTAATATAATGTAAATTTATTTAAAAGTCAAGCGTTTTGTGTTTTAATTTTCTAGTATATTTCTTTTTATTTTTGTGTGGTTTCACACCACCGCCGTGACGCTTTTGTAAAGCAACAGCAATGGGGTTTCTAATCTTTAGTTTTTGTCTTTTCTTCCGCATTTTGTGAACCCTTGATAATGTACCTAACCCAGTTATACCTGGGTCTATTTTCCAGATATTCCTTATCATGGTCGTTAGCATATGCCTCTCTTTCGAATGGCGATTCGTAGTATGCTTTACGTCCGTCGCCACGATAAATAACAAATCCTACTAACCAGAAAAGAACATAGAGTATCCACTGCCCTACAAACGCTAGTTCCAGTTGCTGTTGAAAGTGTATGGTTTCATGCCTCTTGGTCGTAGGAGACAAGAGGAATCTACACCAAACAAATACACCAAAAGATAACGCATAAATTTCAATCGGTGCTACCTTGGACAACCAGACTGGCACCCTGCTGTTCTCTATAAATAATGGTTTTAGTTTTTTCATCATAAGATATTTCTCCTTTATAAACCCAAAGCCACTTTCGATAAACCCAACCACCATTTCCACCGTGAAAAAAGTTTTCATGCTTAGTTCCAGGTATCATCTTAACAAATGCTCTATCATCCTTATCATTTTCGGCAAAAGTAATCTTCAACACTAAACCTAACCATGACAACCTGCTGAACGCATAGTGATTAACTAGATCACCAACGACAGGTCTACCAAGATTGACCTTGCTCATAAAGTAACTAGTATCTACATTCGCATTGGTACTGTTGTGGTTGCTCTTCTCTCCTTTCTTTTTCTTCTGAATAAGACTTTAAAAGAAATATAACTAGTGTAAAAAGCAAAGACCAAAATATTAAAGATAGATTTTCTATCCTGTTAGGTGATATCCTGATAACTTGTTACCTCCACGACTTTTGATAAATCGTATACGAGTCCTGCTGCTATGTCAGATCTTCCTCTGTCTTTCGCGTCTTCAATTAAGTATTTAATTCTTTTAAAAAGTAATTCAGAATTTATGTAAAATTCAACTGCCTTTGTTAAAACGCTAACCGTTGTAAAACCTATCGATGTTGTTCTCTCACTAAAGCATGTCTTCCTGTTTGCCGCATTTAAAAACTCAACTTTTATATCAGTCTTGGATCTAAAATTCATACTTCTATCGCCACCGTGATCAATTTGAAAGTACAGATCTGACAAATCAATAGTCGTTAAAGATGCATACCTACTAGAATACTTACCAAGCAAAGCATCAAAAGCAGAATCTGCCAGACCCACCCCAGACCCATCGATAGTGATGTAGTCACTACTTTCAAGCAACTTAATGCTTATATCTGACGACCCTTTCACTTCTTTTAATTCATACGAAATAAGTTGTAATACAAATTTATCGATTAGGTATTTTTCAAAATATTCACATAACAAATCTTTGTTCATACTGTTGTCTTTTCAAACCCTTGTGATACCTTGAACAGTTTCCTGACACCCCTAGTTGATTTTATCAACCTTAAAATAGATGATTTGGCGTCTTCCGGTGATCTAATGGACCCTGGTAAACTTGGTATGAATTTTATTTTTAATCCGGCAATATAGTCTGTTTCAGATATTTTTTGATTTTTTACCATAATCGTAACAACGGTTACACTTGGTATTGCACGAATGTCAGCAACGATGTCCTCAAGACCTCTGTACCCAGACTCTCCCGCTGATTCTGCTTTATATCCAAGCATGAGATAGAACTGGTAAACACCATATTGTCTTGACCGCTCATCTTTTTCTGATATTATTGATTTAAAATAATTATCGATTTCTTTCGTAACGTTGCTCATAGTGATTGCCTTTTGTTAGTACAGTAAATAGTGATAAGTGTTAAGAAAAGAGGGGGCGATTTGCCCCCTTATATTATTTAATGTCAATCCTCAATGGACTAACTTCCGGTCTTTGTGGTACTCTAACTGATAGTAAACCATTCTCGAACTGTGCCTCTACTTTAGTCAGGTCAAGATTATCATCGTAATTCACATAGGTCCTGGTAAAGTTCCTGCGTGCGATCCTCTGTCTCTTTGGATTGCTTTCATCCACTTGTCCAGCGATTGTGATACTCCTCTTATCAGGTTGAATGTCAATGGTCAGTTCTTTCTTCTTGAACCCTGCCAAAGCAAACTCTAGCACAGTGGAACCATCATCGTCTCGATAAATGTCGGCAACGGGGTATCCCTGTGTAGATGCCTTAAGATGAGTGGGAAAGTCGTTGAAAAAATTATCAAAGACCTCGTTAATAACCTTGTGACCTAGAAGTCCAGGTCGATATGTAGCAATTGCGTCTGTCATTTTTGTTTCCTCCTTATTAAGCAAGTTGCAATTTATGGTTAAATCCCGAAGCAATCTAACCATATGTTAATAATAAACACGATGTATATATTTGTCAATAGTAAAGTTGAATAAAAAGTATTAAAAGTGCAAGAGCAAAGCAAATCATCGTTTTCACCGTAAACATGCTTTCACCTAGAAAATACCAAGTTAAAAGAGGGAAAATAATATACCCCATCGATGAACCAATAAATCTGCCAGTCCACGCTGATCCAGTTTCATCAACAATAAACTTCCAAGAATACCAAAAACATATTGAACAAGGAACTCCCAAAAGGAACGCTGCGTATATGGGTTTATCTTTCCACCAGTCAGAGGTATATTGCGCGTTTAACTGAAACCATCCAATTACCTGTGCAAAGAACACTAAAACTATGCCCCATAACATACTCATCAGTGTGTGCTCAAACTTATAGATGATACGAGCAGGGACTTGCGAGACTCTGCTAGTGCCATCAAGCACTTCCACAGGTTCGCCAGTTCTGTTTCGTTTATATCAAGGAAACCTTGATCATCTAACTCTATTACTTTTTCCATCTCTTTTATATAATCAAGGAAAATATGAGAGTTAACACAAAGTTTCTGTATTTCATTAAGAGTAAGATCTGAGCACTTACCATCACCGCACATATAGTGTGCAATTAACATCTTTGTCATGCCATGGTATCTAGCAGACATTGTCTTCCACTCTTTTAAATCTTCT
>MDTC01190762.1_pt1 | contig 17327 bp, 16 predicted proteins | sample 811181 | NCBI WGS metagenome assembly MDTC01 (sample SAMN05326644, study PRJNA326480) | marine metagenome | isolation source: seawater | place: Pacific Ocean: North | collected 2011 | reverse complement strand
TCCTGCTGATCGCGGATCACCTTCGCCAGCGTGAACGAGCTCGTGACGAGGAAGACCGCGCTCATGGCGAGGAACAGCCGCGGCCAGATGTCGAGCGGCAGGAAGAAGATCCCGCCCAACACCCCGAGGAAGCTCACCCCGAAGGCGATCGCGGCCTGCAGGAAGAAGGCGCTGGTGTTCTTGGACATCGCGTCGAAAGCATCCATGCGCCCAGCCTGCTGTCTGCGCTGGGCAGTGGGCATGAGTAGTCCTACGCGATCGACATCGAGAATGCCGCCACGGTCGTTCCGCGGGCGAATCCACGACCGCCACGGCAGTCTGGGCGCAGCGTCGCCTCCTAAGCCGTCACACCGCGTCCACCGGGTTGACCCGCCCGACGATCAACGGGTCGGTCTTGGTGAACGGGAACGCGGGCAGGTCGTCGATGTGCATGTTGAACGTCGCGGCCAGCACCTCACGTGAGTACGCGCTGGCCGACGCGCGGTAACCGATGTCGCCGGGCATCGGCTGGTCGAAGAAGATCGCGAAGTGGATGTCGGGGGAGTCGATGACCTCGATGTGGTGCGGGTAGGCGCGCGGGATGAAGTACACGTCGCCCTCGGTGAGCAGGTAGGTGTCCAGCGAGCCGTCCGGGTCCATCACCGTCATCCGCCCGGAACCCTTGTGCACGTAGCCCATTTCGGCCGTGATCGGATGCCAGTGCGGTTCGCGCATGCCGTCCTCGCGGATGCGCAACGAGTACATCGACAGGTCCTTCAACGCGGGCCAGTACTGGGCGCGCGCGAGCCGGGCCGAACCGACCGCCACCCCGATCGCCGGGCTCTGCGCCTCGAGCGAGAACTTGTGCGGGTCGTCGAACCAGGCCGTCGCCGGCACCTCGGCGTCCCCAGTGCGCCGCGCGAGCTTGCGGTCGACCGTGTCGCGGCGCATCGCCGTGAAGTCCGAGGCCGGCAGGTCGTAGGTGTTGCCCAGCACCGCGTCCGTCATCGCCCCGAATGACGCCGCCAAGCCGAAGTCCTCGGGGCGCTCGCTGCGAAACGCCAGGATGTACTCGGCCGGTTCCTCACCGATGTTCTCGATGTGGTGCAGTGACCCCGAGTCGATGTGGAACATGTCTCCCGCGGAGACGGTGAAACTGGAGAAGCGGCTGTAGCTGTCGAGCACCGACACGAACGACGTACCCGAGACGACGTAGGTGAGTTCGTTGCAGTTGGCATGCCAGTGCGGAGTCCGCATGGCGCCGGGATTCAGGACGATCCGCTTGATCGACAACCCCGCCAGGATGGGGAAGTGATCGGCGATCACCCGCCGGATCGAACCGAGGTCCGACTCCTCGACGAGCTCACCGTTGATCAGGGACGTGGCGTGCCGGCTGGTCATGGCGCTCATGCTAAACGCGTGCGGTGAACGGTGAGGAATTCTCGCAAGGACGTCGGTCGGCGACCCGTGACGTCGTGGACGGTCGTGGTCACCAGGTCCTGATCGCCGGCCCGGATGCGCTCGTCCAGCGCCGCCAGCCCGGCGGCGAACTCGCCCGTCAGGCCGGCTCGGGTGAGCCGACCGGCCAATTCGGCCCTCGTCACGTCCACATGCCGGACGGGCGTGCCCAGCACGTCGGAGACGATGGCCGCGGCCTGCCCGTAGGACAGCGCCTCAGGCCCGGTCAGCACCAGCTCGTCGCCCACCGGCCGGTCTGCCACCAATGCCTCGACCGCGACGGCGGCGATGTCGGCGGCGTCGATGAAGCCGAGACGGCCGTTGCCAGTGGCAGTGACGATCTCGCGGGACCGCCGAATGCCCTCGGCGAGTGCGTGATCGCGAGTGAAGTTCTGCATGAACCATGACGGTCGCAGCACCGTGGGCTCACTGAAGAGATCGACGACCATCGTGTGGATCTCGCCGAGCAGCGGCTCCCCGCGGGCCACCGCCGACGAGCTCAACGCCACGACACGTCGCACCCCGCCCGACGCGGCCTGCTCGAGAAAGGGGCGCACCACGGGTGCCGGATCAGCCACCCCGGCAGGGGCGACGAGGTAGATCGCGCGCACGCCGGCCAGGGCCGCGGCGAAGGTGTTCGGGTCAAACCAGTCGAACGCGACGGCGCCGGCGTCACCGGGATCGGGATGGCGGGTCGCCGCACGCACGACGTCACCGCGGTCGCGCAGGCCGGCCACGACGGTCACGCCGGTGTTGCCGGTCGCCCCGGTGACCAGGATGGGCTCAGTCATCGGCGGTCTTCGCGGTGAAGCCGGCCATCAGGGCGTCCACTCCGCCCATCGCGGCCGCAACGGCCAGCGAGTTCCAATAGTCGCGGTAATGCCGTATGCCGTCGGGTCCGATCGTGACGACCCCGACGTAGTCCATCCGGTAGGGGCTGTTCGTCTGCACCAGAACACCTTTGGCGGAGAACTCGAGGATCACGACGGTCGGGTCGAGGGTGTGATGCCGCCGGTGCTCGGTGATCTCGTCGAGGCGGATGGTGGCGGTGTAGTCCTTGACGTAATCCCAGACGTCGTCGCGGCTGTTCAGCACCCGGTATCCGGGTGGCGCGAACGGAAACTCCATCACCCCGTCGGGGGCCCACTGGTCGGCGAAGGCACGCATGTCATTGCGGCGCAGGCTGTCGAGCAGGGTGTCCACCACCCGATCGGAGTGGGTGCGGAGCTGGTCGTCGGTGCTCATGTGAGCGCTGTTCTCGTCCATATGGAACGGAACCGTTCCGTTTCGGTTAGTATTCCCGGTATGCGAACCACGGCGTCCCTGCGAGCCGGCGTGACCGACGGCATCGTCGAGGCGGTGCTCGACGAGCTCGCCGCGGTCGGCTTCGGCAGACTGACGATGGACGGGGTGGCCCGGCGCGCGCGAGCAGGCAAGGCGGCGCTGTACCGGCGCTGGTCGTCGAAGCAGGAGATGGTGCTCGAGGTCGTCACGAACATCAGCGTGCCGATGGCCGAGACCGCTCCGACCGAGGATCTGGCCGACGACGTAGCCCGTCTGGTGCACGGCGTCGCCGACTGGCTGGCCGACGCGCGGATGTCGCGAATCATCCCCGACCTCATCGCCGAGGCCATGCGCAATCCCGAGCTCGCCGCCGCTCTGACCGAACGGCTCGGCTCCGCCCGCAGGAACTATGGGCAGGCGGTCATCGACGCCGCGATCGCCCGCGGCGAGGTGTCACCGGACGTCGACAGCGAGTACGTGCTCGATCTGATCGCTGCACCGGTCTTCTGGCGGACCTGCGGGCGTCGCGAACAGACCACGCCGGCGTACCTCGATCGCGTGGTCGGCACCGTGCTGCGCGAGCTGGGGGCCGACGCCGCTCAGTGACGGTCTTCGTCGCGTGGCGGGCTGGCCCGCAGCGAGCCCGGGTGCGCCTTGGCGGTCGGGTCCTGACGGGTCTTGATCAGGCTGGCCACGGTGACGACCGTCAGGATCACCACGATCACGCCGAGGCTGACGTAGGTGTCGACCTCGGGGATGTTGGGGTTGATGTCGACGTGCGCCCAGTGCAGCACCAGCTTGACGCCGATGAACGCCAAAATGATCGACAGCCCGGTCGACAGGTACACCAGCCGGTCCAGCAGGCCCTTGACGAGGAAGAACAGCGCCCTCAGCCCTAGCAGTGCGAACGCGTTGGCCGCGAACACGATGAACGGCTCACGGGTGATGCCGAACACCGCCGGGATCGAGTCCAGCGCGAACAGCAGGTCGACGCTGCCGATGGAGATCAGCACCGCCATCATCGGCGTCACCATCCGGCGGCCGTCGACGCGGGTGACGAGCTTGCCGCCGTCGTAGGTCTCGGTGACCGGCAGGAAGCGCCGCGTCGCGCGCACCATGATGTTGTTCTCGACGTCGGGATCCTCGTCGCGGTGCCGGAACAACTGGATGGCGGTCCAGATCAGCAGGATTCCGAACAGCAGGAACATGAAGCTGAACAGCGACAGCAGCGTGGCGCCGAGCGCGATGAAGATCGCCCGCATGATCAGCGCCAGGATGATGCCGAACGTCAGCACCTTGTGCTGGTGCTCCTCGGGTACCGCGAACGTCGCGATGATGATGACGAACACGAAAAGGTTGTCGACCGACAGGCTCTTCTCGACGATGTAGCCGGCGAAGTACTCGGTGCCCAGGGTGCTGCCGTAGGTGACGGTGAACCAGACGCCGAAGGCGATGGCGACGGCGATGTAGAACACCGACCACGCGGTCGCTTCCTTGAAGCCGACCTTGTGCGGCCGTAGCGCGGCCAAGATCAGATCCACCGCCAGCAACACGACGACCAGACCGATCGTCAGACCCCACGTCAACCCGCTGATCTCGGACATGGGTCATTTGTACCTTGCCCGCGGAACTACACCCTGCGTTCAGGCTGCGTTGGCGGCGGACGCTACTCGCACTTCGCCGCCGTGGACGCAGTCTGAACGCAGGGGTGGTGGGGTCAGATGGCGTACTGCCGCGGTTGGTGCTGCACCGAGATCCAGTGATCGGTGGTGAACTCGTCGACGGCCCACTGGCCGCCGAAGCGGCCGATACCCGAACCCTTTTCACCGCCGAATGCGGTGTTGGCGTCGTCGTTGACCGGGGAGTCGTTGACGTGCGTCATCCCGGCCTGCACGCGCCGGGCGAAGCGCACAGCACGCTCGACGTCGCGGCTGAACACCGCCGAACTCAACCCGTACTCGGTGTCGTTGGCCAGGCGCAGCGCGTCGTCCTCGCCGTCGGCGCGGATCACCGTCATCACCGGCCCGAACACCTCTTCACGGGCGGTCGCGACGTCGTTGCCTCCGGCGAGCACCTGCGGCGGGAGGCAGAGTCCGGTCGGCCCAAACGGCTCGCCGCTGAGCAACACCTCGGCACCCTGCTCCTGGGCGCGCTGCACCTTTTCCTGGATTCCCTCCAGCTGTGACGAGTTGATGACCGGACCGAGATGGGTTTCCGGCACCGTCGGATCCCCGACCTGCAAATCACTCACCCGATCGAGGAACCGCCGCAGGAACTCGTCATGCACCGACGCGTCAACGATGAGCCGGTTCGCGATCATGCAGATCTGGCCCTGATGGAAGAACGACCCGAACACCGCCGCCTGCACGGCCAGGTCCAGATCGGCGTCGTCGAGCACCACCAGCGGACCGTTGCCGCCCAACTCCAGCGCCAGCTTCTTCAGCCCGGCCTTCTGTGCGATGCCCTTACCCACCGGCGTCGACCCGGTGAACGACACCACCCGCGGCACCGGGTGCTCGACGATCGCGTCGCCGATGTCCGAGCCGGAGCCGACGACCACCGACAGCACTCCCGGGGGCAGACCGGCCTCTTCGAAGATGCGTGCCAGCAGCAGCCCACCCGTCACCGGGGTGTCACCGGCCGGCTTCAGGACCACAGCGTTGCCGGTCGCCAGCGCAGGGGCCACCGAACGGTTGGACAGCTGCAACGGAAAGTTCCACGGCGAGATCACCGCCACCACTCCCACCGGCTCGCGGTAGACGCGGCTCTCCTTACCGGGGATGTCCGAGGGCATGATGCGGCCCTCGACATGGTGCGGCATCGACGCCGCCTCCCACATCACCGACCGGACCAGGCTCCACTCCAGCTCGGCCTTGGCGATCGTGCCGCCGGTCTCGCGGATCAGCCAGTCGACGATCTCGTCCTTGCGGGTGCCCATGATGTCGGCGGCGGCACGCATCACGGTGGCCCGCTCCGTCGGAGGAGCGGCAGCCCAATCCCGTTGGGCGGCAACCGCGGTGTCATAAGCCTCGTCGAGATCGGTTTCGTCGGCCTGCGCGAGCTCGGCGAGGGTGTCGCCGCGATAGGGATCGGTGCTCGACCGCGTCTTGCCGGACGATCCGGCGCGCCATTTGGCGCCGATGGGCATCGTGTCGAAGGCGGGATAGGTACTCATCGTGGACCTCGGCTCTTCATGGTTGGCTCCTCGCCCGAGGGCTCGTCGCGGCGCAAGCGCTCATCGCGGAACGATCCCGATCTTCACGTGCGGGCTCTCGGTCTGCGCCTGCCACGCCTTCCCGGCGTCCTCGAGGTCGTACCGGACCGTCTCGACCGTGATGCGCTTCTGCTCGGCCAACCCGATCAGCTCCTGGTAGCCCTGCCGCATGACCGCGTTGCCCATCACGTTGTTGTTGTGCCCGATGTGGGTGCGTCCCATCAGACTTCGAAACGGCACCGCGGGAGCGCCACCGGCACCCTCGCCGACGGTGACGAGGGTGGCCTGGGGTGCGGAGGATTCCAGCGCGGCCAGGAACGGCTCGCCGTACACCATGTCGAGGACGACGTCGTACCCGTCGCCGGCCTCCTCCTTCAACGCCTCGGCGTCGTCTCCGCCGCCGAGCTCGACGAGGGCGTCGGCGCCGAGGTCGCGAGTCTTGTGCAGGGCGTCCTTGTTGCGGCCGGCGGCGACGACGCGACCCGCGCCGAGGATCTTGGCGGCCTGAACCGCGATGCTGCCCACCACGCCGGTGGCGCCCAGCACGAGCACCGACTGCCCGGCCGAGAGCTCGGCGTGGCGGGTCAGCGGCAGCCACGCGGCCAGGCCGGCGATGCCCAGCGCCACCGCCAGGTCGTCGTCGACGGTATCGGGAACGGGAAAAGCCCGGTCGGGGTCGAAGGCTGCGCGTTCGGCCCACGACCCGAACGGCACCGGCGGCGAGTTGAAGTAGACGCGGGTGCCGTCGTCGGTGAAGCCGACGCCTTCCTGGCCCACGACCAACGGGACGCTCGGCTTGAGCAGGTCGCTCGACGCCAGCACGATGTCGACGGGATTGCAGCCGGCCAGGGTCACGGTGACGATGTCCTGCCCGCCCGGCTCTTCGAAGTCTTTGACGTGGGGCGTCTCGCCGACTGCCTCCAGCACTGCTGCCCGCATGGGTCCTCCGTTGTGCTCGCGGTGAACCTGCGGGCTACCCCGTGCACAGAACGCGAAACGAGCCCAGGTTGCGTTGAGACTGCGCCTACCGCGGTGCCCACTCGCACAACGTCGCGGCTGGCGCAGTCTCAACGCCCGGGTCAGACGGTGTAGCCGCCGTCGACTGCCCAGGTGGCCCCGGTGACCCAGCCGGACTCCGGTCGGCTCAGATGGGCGACGACGCTGGCGACGTCGGCGGTGTCGCCGTAGCGGCCCAGCGCGGTCTGGGCCCGATTCGCGTCGGCGAAAGCGCCCTCGTCGGGGTTCAGGTCGGTCGCCACGGGGCCGACCGCGAGATTGTTGATCGTGATCCGCCGCGGACCCAGCTCCCGGGCCAGCCCGCGCGTCAACCCGGCCACCGCGGCTTTGGTCATCGCGTACACCGACAGGCCGGCGGCCACCGGGACACTGTCGCCGTTGACGCTGCCGATGGTGATGATTCGTCCACCGTCTGTCATGTGACCGACGGCGGCTTGGATGGCGACGAACACTGCCCGCACATTGACCGCCACCATCCGGTCGAACTCCTCGAGAGACAGCGATTCCAGCGGAGCGAGGGTCGCGATGCCGGCGTTGTTGACCAGGATGTCGACGCCGCCGAGCTGATGGACCGTCTCGGTGACGGCCGCTTGAACCGCGCTTGAGTCCGCGCTGTCGGCTTGCAGCGCAACGACTTTGACACCGTTGGTCGACAGCTCGGCGACAAGATTGTCGGCCGCACCCGCCGACGTGCTGTAGGTGAAGGCGACGTCGGCTCCGTCGGCGACCAGACGGCGCACGATGCCCGCGCCGATACCTCGGGAGCCGCCGGTCACCAGGGCGCGGCGACCGCTGAGCGGCAAGGTGGGAGACTGTGTCATCGGGGTTCCTTTCGAGGGGTCTACCCGTGGCACTAACTTGAACGATCGTTATAGAATTCCCGGGTACGCCTGACCGGAGGAGTCGCGTTGACTGACAGCGTCGTTGCGTTGATGGAAGAAAACCTGCTCGCGGTGTTCAACGAGCGGGATCCGCAGCGGCGGCTGGAGGTGATCCGGCGCAACTACGCCCCCGACGTCCGCTGGGCCGACGGCGAGGAGACCGTCACCGGCCAGGACCGGCTCCATGAGAAGGCCCAGGAACTTCTCGACGGCCAGCTCGCCGGGCTCGGATTCTCGCAGTCAGGTCCGGCCTATCAGGCGGGGAACATGGGGTTTCTGGCCTGGGACGTCTTCCCGCCCGGCGACCAATCCGGCACGCCCCTGGTCTCGGGTTTCGATGTGGCGCTCGTCGAAAACGGCGTCGTCGCACAGCTGTTCACGGTGGTGACAACACAGCCGGGATGATCCGATCGTCAGCGCAGTGCGTCGGGGTTCTCCCGCACGAGGGCTTCGACGTCCGAGCGGAGTTGCGCCAGCTTCTGCTGCTCCTCGGCGGAGTAGTCGCGGGCGGTGTCGTCGAGGGCGCACACCGTTCCGACCACGTTGCCGTCGGCGTCGTGCACCGGTAGGCCCAGATAGTTGTGCAGGCCGAACTCGGTCTCGTCCTCGTTGCCCGCGAAGATGGCGTCGGTGCGCGAGTCGCGGACGAACAACGCCTCGTCGGAGTTCACCACCCGCTCGCAGTACAACGGGGTGCGGTCCTGGTCGTCGCCGGCCTTCTTGCCTGCCGCGCCGACGGTGTAATGCTGCGTCGCCTCACCGCCGGTTCCGGCGACGACCATCGAATCCGCCTCCGAGCGCATCACCAGAACCGACTTCACGTTGAGCTGCTGCGCCAGTTCCTCGAGGCCGGGCGCCACCGAGGCCAGTCCCTCGGTCGCGTCGGGGCGGTGGGAAGCGGCGGCGTCGTCGTGCTCGGTCATCAATTCAGTCTGCCAGGTTGCGCGCCGAGGCGGGCCACGCGGCGAGGGCGATGTCGGCGGCGGCGCGGAGTTGGGCCGGGGTGGCGCCGTCGCGGGCCTTGCTCGACATCCCCCGCAGGACCAGGTCGAGGTAGTCGGCCAAAGCTCGGGGTTCGCTGTCGGCGGGAAGGTCGCCCGTCCGTTTGGCCCGTTGCAAGCGCCGGACGATGGCGTCCTTTCCGCTGCGGCGACGATCTTGCAGGGTGGGGTCGGCGATCACCATGCAGCCGCGCGGGTGCGAGGGGCGGGTGTAGAGGTCGACGGCGCGGCTGAAGATCTGTTCGACGACCTCGCGAGCGGTGTCTGCCCTCAGGGCCGGTGACACCACGGCGTCCTGCTCGTAGAGATCCACGGCCGCGTCGAACAACGACTGCTTGTCGCCGAAGGCCGCGTACAGGCTCGGCGGTGAGATGCCCATCGCCGCGGTGAGATCGCTGATCGAGGTGCCGTCGAACCCTTTCTCCCAGAACACTTTCATGGCGCAACCCAGGGCTTCGTCGCGGTCGAACTTCGGGGGCCGGGCCATGAGTCGATGGTAGTGCTTGTCGCGGTGCGAATTACTGCGGTGCGAGGGGCCAGCCGGGGATCGGCTTGCCGTGTGGCGGTGGGCTGTCCTTGAACCCAGTGGCCATTTCGATCTGCATTTCCGGTGAGTCCGGCATGGCCTCCTGACACTGCCGGCGCATTTCGCGCGTCACGAAGAAATCGGGGCGGGGTTTGGCGTTGACCGGCCCCCACAGGGAACTGCTTGCGCCGGTGATGAACCAGTGGCCGAAGACGTCCCCGGCCGGTGCCGGGGCGGGGCCTTCTTGCGGTGTGTCGACGTCCGAAGCTCCTGCCGGAATTCGGGGATCGGTTTTCGTCAACTCGATTCGTTTGACTCGCACCGTGTCGAGCGGATCGGCGAGCTGAGCCGTTGACTTGTCCGCCGCAACGGAAACGAGCTTCCCGGCGGAGGAATCACTGGCGAAGTAAATGCTGTACTCGCCCAGGCAGACCGTGACGCGCAGTCCGCTCGCGACGGCATCCACGCTTTGGATGTGCATCGGCATGTAGCCCAGAGGTTTTGCAGGGTCGACAGGATATGGCGGTGCGCCGTTGAGTGGCCGGATCCAGGCAAGCTGGCCGAGATAGTTGCCATCCAGATCAGCACTCTCTGGCGTCGCCCGAAGGAAGCCCGGGTAGACATTCTCTGGGTCGTTTGTCCATGAGGCGATGTACCAGGATTCGAGATAGGCGCGAATGGGCACAGCGACACCGGTCGTCAGTGCTAGCGAGGGGCTAGAAGACCAGTGGAAGCGGAAGCGATCCAACGATTCCGGCCAGTGGACAGATTGGCCTCCCGTGGTTGCTCTCGTATCTGGAGTCTCCGCCGGGTTACTTGGTCCACACGCGAGAGTCCCAGCGACGAGTGTAGCTACAGATGCCAGTGACCAGAGTTTTCTCACGGCGATTGGCCAATTCGCGGATCTGCTTGGTGATAGCCGGCTGTGTATGTTTCCCAATAGGTCTCCAAGAGGGAGTCCGCCCCTTGGACGAATCCGAACAGTGAACGCACCTTGTCGGTGAAGTCGTTGTAGGCGTCAGGGCCCACAGTGAAATCAGGCACCTGCAGTCGACCGTCCTCACCGATCCGTTGCTGCAGCCACTCGCGAATCTCGGTGTTGCCGAGATCGTGGTTGAGCAATTCCTCCGCCATCATGATTTGAACCGGCAGGCTGCTCTGCGGAGTCGCCGTAGGAGTGATGGCGTCGCCGGCAGGCGGAGGTCCCAGGAACAGCTCCTTGAGAGTTGGGCTCACTGCTGCTCCGCCAGGTACTTCCGAACCGAGACCCGCCACGGTGTCGAACAGCATCGCGCGCCGCGTGTACGACTCGTGCACTGCCTGCTGTGCGTTGCTGAGCCGGTCGTAGGCCTCATCGAAGGAGCCGAGATCCAGCGCCGCCTGCAACCTGCCTGCGGCTTTCATGTCGGCGTGGGCCAGCGTTGGGTCCTGGTCAGCGGTCGATGCCGCGGCGCTGTGGACGTAAGCTTCCACCTTCGATCCCACTCTGTCGAACAATGTTGCTGCGGCGCCATTTTCGCTGCTGTCGGAATACATGACGCTCATCAGTGCGCGAGTCTTCAGCGGCTGCTCTTCGGCTCCGTCGAGCGGCGGGAAGTACCGGTCGTTGGTGCCGTCGATGTTGTTGCCGACCATGTCGTCGAGGTAGGGCGCGAAAACTCGCGACATGTCCCGGGTGAGTTCGGGGTTCACCTGACCGAGTGACTGTCCGTCGGTGCCGGCCAGGTTGAGCAGCTGCGGCTGGTGACCGCTGGTGTACTCGGCCAACGCATGAGCGGTGGACGCCGCACGTCCGGTCGGGTCGTCCTGCGCAGTCTCGGCGACCCAGTCGAACAAGCCGCCGGCGGCGAGCCCGTTGTCCTGCCACTGGTGCTTGGTCAGGTCGTCGAGGAATTCCCCGCCGCCGGGACCGGTCACCGCGTCGTGGACGACCACGTCGTCGGCATTCACCGCGTTGAACATGTTCTGCAGGGTCGGGTCGATGTGCTCGTGGTACCACCGCGGCCCGTCGTCGAGCGGACCGAACCCCGGCCCGGGGGCCTGCTCGATCGGCAACCGGTTGGACTGCTCGAGCATCTCGTGGGCCTTGGCCATCAAGCCGCGGTCCAGATCCGTGCCGACTTGCAGGTCTCGGCTGCCGCTCTGCACGATGTCGGCGAGATCGTCGAGGCCCTTCGTCGGCTGCAGCGGGCCGGTCGGCTCGCCGTGCACGATGACGTTGCCGTTGTCATCACGGATGGTGTCGCTGAACGGTTGGGTGAGTGCGGGCCCGTCGAGCACCTGACGAACGCCGTCGGGCAGAGCGTGCTCGCCGCCGGCGGCAGGCCGCTCGACCGAGGGCGGCTCCGCCCCCGGCAGCCCGGTGGTGATGGTGGGGTTGGACGCGAGCTGGAATGCGTCGGCGACCCGGGCGCCGTCGGGCCCGGCCGCCTGCATGTCCGCCTTGATCTCGGAGGGAGACTTGTCCCCGAACGCCTGCGAGAACCCCTGCAGGTACGACATCTGTTCCGGCGGCATCGTCAGGGTCCCGCCGTCGAGCGAACTCTGCTGCTGCGGGGTCAGCGTGGTGTTCTCGGCCAGACGCTGACGCTGCTGATCGGTCAACGTGCCGTCCTGCAACGCCTCGGAGTCTTGTCTGCCCTGTTCGGCGGCGGACGTCTCCTCGGGTGGGTCCTCGCCGTCGCCGCCGTCGGCGGCGAACTTCTGATCGGTGCCCAGCGCCTGATATTCCGAGCCGATGGTGCGGATGTCACCGCCGACAGTGCTGAGTTCGCCGTTGCGGCGCGTCACGATGTCGCTGAGCCGACCCAGACCCCGGCTCACGATCGGCACGAGCATCCGCTCGCCGGCGCTGTTCTTCGGGACGCTGGCGGCGGCGTCGAGCACCCACTTGCGCACGGCGTCGAGGTCCTGCCGGCCCGCGGCTACGATCTGCGCGGACTGGTCCACCTTGGCCGCCAGCCGACGGTCGAGGCCGCCGAGCTCGCCGATGACGCGCTGGTGCTCGGTGTTGGCGTTGCCGTAGACAGTGGCCGCCCCGCCGGACCAGTGCGTCCCGGGGGCGGCTTGGTCGAGGTAGCCTTTCAGCGTGGTCAGCGATGCGCTCTGGTCATAGCCGGCGCCTGGCTGCGGGACACCCTCACCGAAGGTAGCGCGGGCGTTCGACCAGGTGGACAGGAACGCGTCGAGCACGCTCATCCCGCCCGGCCTCCCACCATGCCCCTCATTATCGCCCCATCCTGACAGCCGTCAGGACACCAATTGCACGCCGGCCGACGTTCAGACTGCACTGGCGGCGGCGTCTTCTCGTACTTTGCCGCAGCCCACGCAGTCTCAACGGGAAGTGGTGGGGTCAGACGGAGCGTGGCGCCGCCGCGAGGAGCTCGGAGAACTCGCGTTCCACGTGGTAGGTCTGCGCGACGCTGGTCAGCCGAGCCAGCAATTGGTCGGTCAGCGGAGGGCCGGCGCTGCGGGTCAGCGACTTCAGGGCCACCACCATCGCTTCGCTGTAGTCACCCACACCCAGGCGCACGAACGCGGTGTTGAGCTCGGGAATGCTCAGCGCGGCACGGCAGTGCTCAACCAAGTCCCAAGCCACATCGCTCAACTCGGAACTGCTCATAGATCATCTTCGGCCAAGAACGCCGGTCGCGCTCGTCGGAGAACCGTTGAGGCTGCGCTGACGGCGGAGTCCTCTCGCACTTTGTCGCCGTGGCTGCAGTCTCAACGTCAGGGGGTGACGGCGTTGAAGACGAGGTCGGCCACCGTGCGGCAGTAGTCGTCGTCGACCGGCTCACCGGTGTAGAGGGCGCGCATGTTGATCGGCGCGAACAGCAGCTCCAGGGCGGTGGTGTGCTCGACACCGGCGCGGAGCTCGCCGCGCTGCCGGGCCCGCTCGAAGACCACCGCGAGGCGCGCCGCACGGTGGCGCCACGCGGTCTGTCGCACCTCGAGGCTGGCCAGGAACTGGTCGGTGATGAGATGCCCGCCGTGCAGCTTGCGCCCGGCTTCCGAGGTGACCATCTCGGCCATCCGCACCGCCAGCTGGAACAGGTCCTCGCGCAGCGACCCCGTGTCGGGCAGCGGTGAGTCGTCACCGGGGCGACTGGCCAACGCGTCGAGTACCAGGCTCTCCGGATCGGGCCAGTGCCGTTGGATCTCCTCGGCGTCGAGCCCATGTCGGTGCGCCATCGCCCCCAGGTTGAACCGGTCGATGCCCCACCGCGCCAGCTCGTCGTGCACCGCCGCGACGATCGTGGCCCGTTGCGCCTCATCCAAGGGCTGCTCCACGGTCACGGCTTCCCCTCCCCGGTCGGCCTGCGGTCCGCACAATTTTCGGACGCGACGATTTCAGCAAACGTATCGACGTCCAGCGTACAGGCCCGAAAAGACCCGTCGGCGCGCCGATTACACGCCCGCGTGCGCCAACCAGACGCCCGCGCGCACCGATTACACGCCGGCGGGGACCCGGGCCGCGGTCACCGACATCTCCCGGCGCAGCTCACCGAACTCCGCGATCGACCGTGTCGCCACCGTGGCCACCGGACGCGCGTTGCGCCCGGTCGCCTCCGTCTTGGACACCATCACCACGCTGTCGATGTACGGCTGGATCGTCGTCGCGTTCTGCACCGTCGCCACGATCACCAACTGGAAGCCGAACTTGCGGAACGCCTGCAGCGCCTGTTGCGCGAACTGCGGATCCGACTTGGAGAACGCCTCGTCGAGCATCAGCTGCGCGAAAACCGGCGTGTTGTCCGAACTGTCAGGCGCCGCGAGGTTGAAACTCAACGCGCCGGCCAGACAGAACGCCATCAGCTTCTCCTGCTCGCCGCCCGAGTTGTCGCCGGCGTTGCTGTGGGTGCGGATCAACTCCTCGGACGCGATGTCCCACTCGGCGCAGTCGAAGGTGAACCGGTTGCGCACGTCCAGCGCATCGCGTGTCCAGGCCCGGTCCTCGGGTGCGGTGGACGCCAACCGATTTCGCAGCCGCAGAATGTCGGCGTACTGATCGAGGATGGCCTGCTTGTCGCCCAGCCCGACCTCGGCGATCCGGCGGGAGATTGCCCGCACGATCTCGGTCAGCTCCGACACCGCTGCCAGCGCCCGCGGGGTGGCCCGCAACGTCAACCGGGTGCCGCTGTTGAATTCCACCGCGCCCAAACCGGTGTTCACCCGGTCGATCTGGTCACTGATGCGCCGCGCCTCCTGTTCGGCCACCCGGTGCAGCGTCAGGATCGCGTCCGGCGCCTGCTCGGTGACCAGTCGCATCATCCGCTCGTAGGCCTCGGGCAGTTCACGCTCGTCGATGTGCCGGCACAGCGCGACATAGTCGTGGACGCGTTCGTCGAAGTTGCTGCTGTCGTTGGGAATTGCATCCGGGAACGTCGTGTCGAACGTGTTCAGGATGCGCGCGAGCTCGTCGTAGGACCGGCGCCGGCTTTCCCTGAGCTGCTCGCGCTCACGCTTGATCGCGGCGAACAGGGCCTCCCGGTGCGGCTCGGGCTCCAGCACTTCCAGCGGTACCGGGACCATCGCGGTGTAGCGGCGCAGCAGATCCGTCAGCGGCTCCGACACGAACGCCGGGGAGAGCCGCTCGGAGAGCTCCAGCAACCGTGTCCGCCGGGAGTCCAGATCTTCGCGGCGGGTCTGGATCGCCCCGCGGCGGGTCATCAGCTTCTGGATCTGCTCCCAGCATTCGTCGGCACGCGCGTTGAGTGCCTCGATGTCGGGATGCTCGGCCAACAGCAGCTCGTACTGCTCGCGCAGCCGGTCGGCGTGCCCGTCGGCGGTCTCGGAGTCGATCTGGCTCCACTGCGGATACTGGTCACAGATCGCCTTGGCCGCGGTCGCCCGGTCGCGCCACTGCTGACGCTGCGCGGCGATGTCGTCGGCGGCCCGCCGCGCGCTCTGGTAGGCGTCCTCGGCGGCCGCCAGGTCGACGGTCAGTGCGTTGATCTTGGCTGATACGTCGCCCTGGTACAGGTACTCCGACTGCTTGAGCGGCCGCCGGTCGTCCTTGACCGCCAACCGGTCAGAATCCTTGTACAGGCCGGTGTCGGTTACCGCGCGGCGGAACCGCGCGAACACGTCGGGGGTGTCGACACACACGTGATCGCCGGCCGCGGCGACGACATCGGCGGCCTCGGCCGCGCACGGATGGGCCGGGTCGACGACGAAAAGCTTGCCCGCCAACGTGTTCGGCTCCAGCGGCGCGGGCTCGGCACCCAGCGACCTGACCCGCACGTGATGCAGCGCCAGCCGTCCCCGCATGTTGGTCTCGTTGACGAACCGCAGCACCGCCGCCCAGTGCTCGTCGGGCACCAGCAGCCGCAGCCCCACGCCGCGCAGCACCTTTTCCACCGCGACCCGCCAGCGGGTCTGATCGGCGCGCAGGTCCATCAGCTCGGCCACATACGGCAGGGCCGACGCGTCGACCCCGAGGGCCGCGCAGACCTGGTCGCGCATCGTGAGGGCGAACTCGGGCAGCGCCGAACCGACCTGCTCGACGCGGCGCAGCTCCTTGGCGGCCTCGTCGCGGGCCATGCGGGCGGCCTTCTGGGCGTACTCGGCGTCGGTAGAGGCCTCCCGGTTGCGCTCCACCCGGGCCAGCAGCTCGGCAGCCTTGGTGAGCAACTCCTCGCGCAGGTTCCAGAACTCCTCCGCGCTGCCGGGCACCTCCAACCCCTGTCCGAGGACGAGATCCTCGTAGGCGCTGCGCCGCCGCGATACCTGCTCGGCCTCGGTCTCGGCGGCGGCCACCTGGGACTGCAGCGGTCCGATGCTCGCGCTCGAACCGCTGATCTGGGCGTTGATCGAATCCGCCTCGGCCTTGGCCAGATTCAGCGCGCGGGTGACGTCCTCGTCCTCGTTGTCGAGCTGGTCGATAGCCGTGTCGAGCTCGGCGATCTGGGCGGGGCACTGCGCCACGCGCACGTGGTCGGTGAACGCCCGCACCATCGGCGCGTCCACCAGGTCGATGATGCCCAGATCGGAGGACTCCGAGGCGTAGCGGTGCTGGATGGCCTCGATGTCGCCGAGGATCTTGCGTTTGCGCTGCGCGACGGCCAGCAGCTCGCGGGCCTCCACCAGCGGGTCGATCTGCTTGAGCGCCTCGGGCAGCCGGGCGAGGCTGTCGGGTTCGTCGAGCATGAACTCGCGGACGAATTGCTCCAGTCCGCCGACGCTCTTGAGGGATTTGGCCTTGCCGAGTAGCTGCTGGGCAGCGTCGGAGGCGCGGATGCCGATCGTGGCGTACAGCTGAGCCAGATACTGCGACTCCACCTTGGTGGTGAACCGCCAGCTGCCCTCCTTGAACACACTGGTGTCGAATCGACCTGCGGCCCAACGGTTGCAGATGTCCTCGATGTCGAGGTCGCCGTCACCGAGCACGAACCGGCTCGACGAGTCGTTGCGTGACTCGCCGGTCAGCCACTTCAGGACCAGCCCGGTCACCGAGCGTCCGGTGTCGCCGGTGTAGGTGACCGCAACCGCCGACCAGGCGGTGCCGTCGCCGCGCAGGTACATAACCCGGCTGGTGCCACCGTCGCTGCGCTGTCCCCACGCCCCGCGCACGTACTTGTCGACGGTGCGCCGGCCCGCGCTCGAGCCGGCGGCCGTGTTGTCGCCCGAAGCGTTGAAGTTGCGCCGGTTGAACGGCAGGAATCCCAGCGAAATAGCGTCCAGCAGAGAGGATTTACCGCTGCCCGAGGCGCCGGCGATGAGCGCACCGCCGCTGCTGAAGGGGATCGAGTGGTATCCGTCGAACACGCCCCAGTTGATGACCTGCAGCCGCGACAGATGGAATTGTTCAGTCATCGAGTTCGACCTCTTCGGTGTCGTCGGCCGGTGCGCCACCACGGGCGAGCAATTCGAACTGCTGCTGCAGCTCGGTGATGACCGAGGCCGTCATGATCGCGCTGATGACCGGGCTGATGGTGTAGCTGTCCTCGTCGTCGCGGCTGCGACGC
>MDTC01080439.1_pt1 | contig 17328 bp, 12 predicted proteins | sample 811181 | NCBI WGS metagenome assembly MDTC01 (sample SAMN05326644, study PRJNA326480) | marine metagenome | isolation source: seawater | place: Pacific Ocean: North | collected 2011 | reverse complement strand
CATTACAGTAGCTTCAGCCATTGCAACTTCCTATTCATTCGAAGTATCCCTACCTTTATTGAGTAACATGCTATGCTTATGGATAGCCTTAGATTTACTTTTACCAATAACATATAATCGAATTCATTTTTCTGCCTGCAAGGTCATAACCATTCTCAGTATAGATTTTATCAAGGGTGATTCCACATGGTATAATCTACTCTTTATATTAATGTGCTGTTCAGTGTTTTCTTCGTTGTTCATAGCAAATAACGGCATTAATGAAAAAGTCCCGATTAGAACCCGACTAAAAAGCCTGATTTGGATACTATTACAAGTAGCACCTCTAGTAGTATGCCTGTTCATAATGATACCTAGTTTGATCAAAATCACACCAGATTTTATGAGTAAAAAGCATTCTATTACAGGTTTAAGCAATTCGCTTGATCCAGCTAGGATAGCCAAACTTAGCAAAATCAATAAAAGAAGCTTTGCGGTAGAATTTTTAAACGGACCACCACCAAAAATGGAGAATATGTATTGGCGTGGTTCAGTCATGACAGTATCTAAAGGCCTACGATGGAAAAGGCAGCAGAAAAAAAATCTTCGGTTAACAAAAGTAGCTAAAGGTCAACTAAGAGCGAAAATAATAAAAGAGCCCAATAGCAGTCATGTATTCACATTACCGCCAAACTCGGGCATAAATTGGTTAGATCCAGCCACACAAGCATATAGATTTATTGATGGAACAATTCAACTTAAGAATTATGACCGTCATTCAACAATAGAATATATCCTTGGCTATAAGCCAAAGTCAAAATACACCGCTTTTGACAAACCAGAACCCCACCACCTCCAGACACCGAAAAATATCGATAAAATAATTACCGACGTGATAGAGAAGATAAATACAAAAAGTGATAATGATCGAGAATTCTCAAAAAATCTGATCAGATGGTATGCCTTACAGGGTTTCAAATACACCCTAAATCCAGGAAAAATAGACCCACCCACTCTAGCCGAATTTTTTCGAAATAAAAAAGGTTTCTGCGGTCATTTTGCGGCATCATACGCTACCATGCTGCGAATCCAAGGCATTCCAGCGAGGGTTGTACTGGGGTATCATGGTGGCCAACTGAACCCAATTACGAAAAAATATAATGTATCTGGCCACGATGCGCACGCATGGGTTGAAGCATACTTTGATCAGGATGAGGGCTGGACCCTACTAGACCCAACAGAAGCTATAGCGCCTTTAAGGTTACACCTCGGTGGCCAGCGTTTTCACCAATCACTGCCACATCTTTTCACCAAATGGCTCCCAAAAATATGGCAAGATCTTCTTTGGAGCAGCTTGCAAATGCTTGAGTCTGTAGCCGATATGATTATCGATAAGTGGAGGCTATTTGAAAAAATTTACACCGTCTGGTTTGAAAGAACAATTCTCTTTGGTATCGACTACAGAATTATCATCATTTCTACAATGATCATGGCATTTTTACTCCTACGCAAAGCCAAAAAAATTAGAAAGAGAGCTGACCCAATTTTCACTAGGTATTGTAAATTATCAAAGACCAGAAGGCTAGCCGGCGAAACCGAAAGTGAGTGTGTGACTAGAACTGTAAATCTTCACAAAAAAGGTCGCATTGAGCACTTAAATTTTCTAAATATTTTTCTAGCCTATAAGTATAGTAATCAAAAAGTTAATAAAAAAGATCTCATCACAGCCTTAAAAAAAATAAGCTAATACTGAAAAACCTTACAAGACGCCTTATTTTCCCAGCCCCAACCATCACCATCAGGATCACTATCAGGCTCAAAGCACATTGGATAATTGTTTATCATATCCTCCCAACGAACTGGGATAGACCGAATTTTTAAAGCTATCGCATTTAACTCATCATTACTTACATTGAAGAATACCGGAATTTGCCCAAATGGAGCCGACACATCAACCCAAGACCCACCCTGATATTTATTACCACTCCATAAGTGAGCCCACTGCGTTCCCTTAGGTAGATATACTCTTTTCCAAAAATCGCGTTCCGAATAAACTGGGCTAACCAATATATCCTTACCAAAAAGATACTGATAAGGAGCCTTAAATACTTCAGGATCATCATAATGAAGCATTTGCGCCCTTACCATTGGCCAGCCTTTTTCATGAGCCTCAGTAATAAGGTCTTTACGATACGAAAAAAGCGCTGCATATACTTTTGACGAATATGCAAAAAATTCGAAATTTTGCGGTGTGGAGTAGAACTGTGTGCTACCCTCCGGACTCAATCCATCATGGGTTCTAACTGCAGGAGAAAAAACGTTAGCTGATAACCACCTCCTAAACAGCGCATCGGTACGATATACCAAGGGTATTTTCCCACCATTATAAGGTATAGAAAAAGATATATAGCCGCCAACATCAGAGTGATTGATGGCCACACCAGATAATCCCGAATTGATAAGAGCCATTACCGACGATCGAAAGCCATCATTTTTATCCCAGGTAACCATCTGATCACCAGCCCACATCATATTAACATGCTTTTGAATCCCTAGATAACCCGATCGATGAAACGTCACCACGTCGTTATTTACACCAAGTCGGTTAATCGCTCGCCGATTAATCTCTGCCCAGCGAATTGGGTAATTATTATGCTCTAAATATGAATCTTTTCCATTAGCAAGCTCAATATTCATAGGTAACGCTTCACCGAAGTCAGCCATCCACCCTTTCATACCATACTTAGTAATCATATCATCTAAGAGACGAACCATGCCTTCTTCAGCATCCTCATCTGTAAAATCAATCAGAACACCTTCAAAACCAGCACTATCGGTGTAGTAAATTTCACCATTACGATCCTTGATAAAAAGGCCATTTTTCATACAAAATTCGAAAAAGTCTCTCCTATCTTTCGACAACGAATCAATCTTCGATAAAAACGGATTAATGTAACCCAAAACCTCAATACCATCACCATTTAAGGTCTCTACCATTTTTTCCCAACCGGGGTAGCGCTGCCTATCCAAGTCCCAATTCCACTGTAAACGTAGACCAAGCTTTGTAGGCCTTACACCTACCCAGTCCTGCAGCCAATAAGCAGCAACCTTGGTGTCACTTTTTATTAAAAGTCTATGGATATTCTCCACCAATTTGGTACCACCCATGAGACCAACAGTAACACCTTTATGAAACCAGTCTGGTAAGAGCTCATGCCGACCTGAATAATCAGTAAAAGTCTCAATAATATCTAAGTAAGACTCTTCTGCGAAAATTTGACCTTTCATATGATCTGCCCAAACACCAATCGATACTATGTCTGGCCGGGTCAAATCGAATTTTGCAAAAGCTTTGGACTCTAAAAAAACAGAACGCTTATCACTTGTGAAAAAATAAGGCATTGGCGCATATGTCGTCCACCAATCCCCAACCGCCTCTGGTACAAAGAGTTTTATTAAAGAAGAAGCAGGTTCTTCACCACGGGCGTGCCCCTGCTCCCCAACAATAATTGGTATATCTTTACCCTTAAAATTAAAAAATGAATACTGTTCTCCAAATCCGAAAAACTTTTCTGCGGCATGGCTTTTAAAATTAAGACGTAATTGATGAATTGGCAATGGCTCTTCACCATTATCTTTTGGTGCAGTAGCAATTCGTTTGAAAACATCCCCTTCAAATTCTAAACGCTTATGGTTGGCAACACGCCAATGAAACCAACCCGTATCCTTACAGTTACGCCCAAAGAGCTCTATATTAAATGAGACTTTATTGGCAGTAATATTTGAGGCTAGAATACGAATATTATCGCACAAACCAATCGGTGGCCTCAGGTTAAGTGAGAAAAAGCCACTTTTTTCATGAGCTGTATCATTGGCTATACGCGACTCTATAAACGGCTTATTTACGACAGATTCAAAGACTGGCTTGGCAACCCCAACTTTTGAAATAGTAACCTGGGGGTTGGTTACTTTCTCCACCCAACTCAGGTTATATAAGCCGATGTTCGCCTGACGTATGGTCGAAGCCGCTGAACAGTGTGAAAACCCGAAAAGAATCAAGGCGAAACGCAACATACGATCTCCCTAGTTGTAAAAAGTCCTACTAAGGCAAATAGCATGTTACGCAAAAACTTTCAGCAAAGATTAAAATGCATTGCATCTTACTATGTCCTGGTACTTAAAAACCCGATGGCAAAGGAATAGCAGGTAAGATATCCTCAACAGAATCATATTTTGGGCTATATTTTTCAGGCATAATGGAATCATGAGACAGTGAAATAGCTTGAGAGAAGGTTGCACCTGAAGCCACAAATTCAGCGGCAACAATAGCCCGCTCACGATTCACAATGCCTCCAGATAAAACCTTTCCCTTTAGCTGATCAAGCCTGTCTACGGTACTCATAATAAGCTCTCTCACTCGCTCAGGTGTCAGGTCCGGATTAATTTCTTTGATCAATCCAGCTGTGTGAGCCACATATGGAGCAGCCTGTGATGTTCCGGACATGGCTAAAAGCCCTCCGTCCGGCACCGTACTTTCGATATTAACTCCTGGAGCGGCCACATCAACAAGCCGACCACTGTAATTGGAGAATCTCGCCAACCGACCATCAATAACAGCCGCCACAGTAATCTTATTAGTTGCATCAATGTTAGCAGGAGCGATTGGATATCGACTATTGTCCTGCCCATCATTTCCAGCCGCAATGACAAAAAGGGTATTTGGTGCTGTCGATATAAAGGACTTCTGAGCCTTGATCGCTTCATTTACAAGGAACCTTGAGTACCGCTGTAGGTCGGCCAAACTTGCCTTACCACCTGACAACGCATCCAGCACAGGTCTGAGTATCAACGCACCATGTTTCATATTAATACCAAATGAGCAGTTAGCCACTGGTACATCGAAACTATTCACATAGCTTGCGATCTTATTAAGCATCATGGCCTGGCTTCTCACAAATTTTCTAATCATGCCTTTTAGCGCCCTGTCTATGCGACCAGATACCCCTGAGACATTAACAAGACCCACATTTTCTGGAGAAATTCTCAATAAGTCTGTAAAAACCGATCGAGATGTTGGAATCATTTTCAGCCCCATCACTTCCAGATCAGCGGCATCACCTAGAGATATACCAGCAACGTGAGTACCGTGGGCATAGTTACCATAGGTAGATATAGTCTTCAAAAAATCAGCGTCTTTAGATTTGGTCCGAAGAAAGGCAACTTCTTCGTTGCTAGCTAGCTTAGCATGTAACTTGGCCCGAATAATGAAATATTTTTCTACATCGCTGGTAAAGCTATCTCCAAATCGATAATCTATAAGTTCATTATCGTTACCAGCAAAGTTCCAACCATTAACATCATCCTTGTAGCCATTGCTATCATCGTCCCTACTATTATTTGGCCTTTCTTTATCATTAATCCAGACACGATCGGACAAGTCTGAATGCTGAATATCTAATCCAGAATCTATCACTGCAATAGGTGTTTTTGCCAGTGCAAAAAATGGACTAAGAACAAAAAATAAAAGGCTGACAACAGCTACCTTCATAAACCGACCCTCTTCTATCGAAATGTTTGTTCTTTAATAATCCAAAGTAAATAAACCTGCAACGCCATTTATGGCGACAGAGCGATTTAATTAATAAATAAGGCTATAGACCTTACATAAAGAGTCATATAAAGTGGCTAAAATCAAGATCAGGAGATAAGTATGAGCTTTTATGACTGCGAAGCAACAAACATCGATGGGACTACAGTCCGCCTAGAAGAACTCCGAGGAAAAACTCTGCTGATTGTAAATGTAGCAAGTGCTTGCGGCCTAACACCACAGTATGAAGAGTTAGAAGCCCTATACAAAAAGTATGAGAATAAAGGCCTTGAGGTCTTAGGATTTCCATGCAACCAATTCGGTGACCAAGAGCCAGGAACAGAGGCTGACATAAAAGCTTTCTGTAATCAAAAATACGGCATTACTTTTAAAATGTTTACAAAAATCGATGTAAACGGCCCAGATACCCACCCGATCTATAAACACCTAAAGTCGAAAATTCAGGGTCCTGAGGGCTCTGAAGACATCGAATGGAATTTCGCAAAGTTTTTAGTTGATAAATCAGGAAATGTTGTGGGCCGTTTTCACCCGAAAACCAAGCCAGAGGAGCTCAACGAAAAAATATCTGCTCTACTCTAAAATAAGCCTGTCTTAGAGCTACTACTTTTGAGCTTACCGATAGAGATACTAGCCTCTCTTTTTATTTGTTCAGAAGAAGAATTCTTTTGAGCGGCCTTTAGTACTTCAAGCTTTTTCTCTAGTTTAATAGCAGGTGAATATGCCATGGCTTGCGTGGCTACCATTTTAAAGCTCCCATGAGTCGGATGCAGGAACTGCTTCATTATAGTACTTCCAGCCGCAGGCGCATCAATCAATCGTAGTGAAAACAGTGCCGCTCTCCTAACAGGTAAAGAGTTGTCACCGGACATCAGAGCCAACAAGGTATTCACTGTTCGTTTTTCACCTATATTACCAAGCCCTTTTATGACTGCCAAAAGAGTCTCTTCATCACCGACCAGATCTATTCCCTCATAAAGATATTCTTCTGCCAATCCAGTTAACTCAGATTGACCCCGACTGCGGGATCTACCGCCAATAACTCCAATATAAGACCACACCTGCGGCCACTTTTCTACAAAAGCATGTAGAGAATGCAAGGTGGACTCACTGACCCCGGCAGAAAAAGAGACGGACGCTAGCAAGCGGTTTACAACTATCGGGCGAGTGCGCTGAGAAAGCTCCTCAAGAAGAAGCTCAATTGCTTCCGGCGTCGCTAAAAGGCCCAAACTTTCCACAATGATCCAATAAAATTCCTCATCTTTTTCAAAGTTTGATAGTAAATCACGAACCTCACCAAGAAAAGGATCATTACCAGCAATGAGTTTTTTAAAAGCAAAGACCTTGGTACCTCTCGAATTTGATGTCTCATAAACTTCTTTAAAACGAGAAGCCAATGTGCGTGTATTGGCAACTGCTAATTTTCTTTCTGGCGTCACCCCTGGCGCAGTCGCTATACTTTTTTTCCAATTAGAATCTAAATCTTTGGGAATATGCGAAAGTCTGAATCGAATGTTGTGACGTAACCACGACCCATCAGGCCCTTTCACTGCCGACTCTTCTTGCCCAATCAGACCAACAACCCGTCGAGAATCGATATCAATTTGAAAGGTTAATTCCGCATTCAAAGTGGCATCAATATTTTTATAACCTAACTTTTTAAATTTCAATTCAATCAAATCTGATTTTGCTCGGCAATTTTGCTGCAAAGTATAGCGGCCCATATTATCTCTACCTTCCGATTCAGCAGCAGCATTTTTTATAAAAGACTCAATAACTTTGATGTTTTCACCCAACCAAACTAAATACCCAAATGCTTCCGAAGCACTTCCCTGCTGAACCAGACCTCCAGTGCCAATGCGCCATTCCTCAGCTAAATCAGCAGAATTTAAGTCTTCAAAACCATCAATTTCTATGAGCCTGGAATCTATGCTAAGGGCGGCAGTTCCTGCAACAATCTTTCGAATAAATACTCCTGCCACATCAAGCTTTCTCAGCCTTTTTACGACAAGACTCTTTCCTGCTGACTCGTTCGTCAATTCTGCCGCAAGAGCTAAATGATATTTTGAAAGATCAGGTATTATATAATCAGCATCAATAGGGCAGGAGGAGTCAGATACACCGTGCCACAAGAGTAAAGAACCAACAAACGACACGCCTAGAGCTGTAATTAAAATCTTATTTTTAAACATCAATTACCGGTTGGATCCCTATCTACGACAAACTTCTTCTTATAGTAAAATAGCTGTCTATTATCGGAGAAACCAGGTTGTGCAAAAAATTCCTTTCGCCAAATTTGCTCATCTAAAGTAATCACTTCTGCTTCGGCAACCCCGCGAAGTGTTACAAAGCTATTAGATCCCCTAGCCCGTAAAAACAATGTCGGCTTTTCCTTCCAATAATCACGGATATAGCTTTCTGCTCTTAAATCAAGACTTTCTATCAAAAGATCTACTCTGCCAGAGGTGGTAGCAGATATAATCTCCTTTTCGGCTATACCTCCAATTAGAAAAGCTTCAGCACTAACGGTGGGGTAGGAATATAGCCCCACTTTTAAAACATTTGCCCGAAGTTTGGCCGGTAAAACAACCTCCCCAATAATGCCAATCGAGATACTAAATGGAATAGGCCCAACCATGACCCTCTTTTTTAGCTGATAATTCAGGGGATAAGACCATTGCCTTTCCATAGAGTTACCGAAACTAGCATCCTCAGCACCAGCATCCAGTTCGTAGCCCATGACCATGACACTATGTTTAAGGTGTGCGTTTTCCAGGTTACTTTCAGCTGCAATTCTAGATTCAAAAACCTCAATATTTTTGCCAAAAACAGTTGCCTTGGCATTTGCAATCATTTCAGAACCGACATCGTCACACTGCCTATATACTGAAATATCCGCATAAATATTAATGTTAAAATTCTTATTACCTTGATTTATCTGCCAGGGGAAAACCTTTCTCTGCTCATCCTCGCACTCGGAGAGAATCTGCGATGCATCTACAAAGCGAGGAGTAAGGAGAAATATCATCAAAACATACCTAATAGTTCTCATAAACTTCCCCCACACAAGTCCATCCCCTGGATACGTTGACAATGCGGCACCAATTCATTTCGGAGATGATATAGATAGGCTACATCCATTTCCATCAAAGCTCAAGCCACTATGGCTTACCATATAAGGATTGCCTATTTGCTCGGATAACCTATATTCAAGCTGCCCACGGTCTTCACAGCGACTGCGGCCACTAATAGTGAGGTGTAATATGACTCAAGCTGCAGCCATTGCTGTAACAAGATCAAACAAAAAAAAATTTTTAGGCTTTATTTTTAAATTATTAGGCCTTTTAGTGTTTAAATTGATACGCTTTACCCTTCGCTTCGAGCAGGTCACACCTGGGGCATTACAAAGCGCCCGAGGTGATAGAAATGGCCCGATTATTATAGCATCCTGGCACCAGAACACCGTCCTAGCAATGATGTCTCATGGCAAACAGAATTTCTGTGTGATGATCAGCCGCTCTTTTGATGGTGATATCATAGCCTATATTACCCAAAAGTTTCATATGTATACCGCCCGAGGTAGTTCTAGCAGAGGCGGTAAAGCTGCCTATAGCGAAATGCTTGAGCATGTCAGAGCTGGAGGCAATGGAGCTCTCACCGTAGACGGACCTCGAGGTCCATTAAAAAAAGTAAAAGCAGGCGTGATAAAGTTAGCGATGCAAACAAGTGCTCCGATCGTGCCTACTATATCCATTGCCGATAAATACTGGGAACTACCCAAAAGCTGGGATAAATTTAGAATTCCCAAGCCCTTTGCTAAAGTTAAAGTTATTTATGGCCAGCCACTGCGAGTTCCGGCAACTGCAACCAACTTCGAACCTTATACCCAAGCTTTAGAAAAGAGCCTCCTAAAAATAGATAAAAGTTTTGATAAAATATAAATCAATGTCAAACAAGCACCAGCCGAATTGAGAAAAATTGCAATATTGAGACCCATACAGCCTCTTTATGTCGAGGGTTAGAAAGAGCCTAACCCATAAGAACAAATAAAGGGAGGGTGAGATGTCTACATTCGCAAATGCTGTAATTTTGCAAGAGCAACCAAGTAATTTAGTCGACTACCGGGTTCAACTCCGCAGAGAACTAAATCGACGTCGCTACGCTAACCCCTACTACTCACTTCGTGCCTTCGCCAGAGATCTGAAAATTGCGCCGTCGCGCCTAAGTGAGATTTTTAATCACAAGCAGGGACTATCAAGAAAAGCCGCACTCAAAATAACCGACCTCCTCGGCATCATAGGTGAGACACGCGAATATTTTCTAGATTCGGTCACAGCCCAACATGCTCGCAGCAAAACCGACCGAAATAGCGCCATGCTGCGACTTGATCGCTACAATATTGCGATCTAAAGTTTTTCTGGTTAAACTTTCCTTAACCGAGGAATTAAGCTATTTTACAAAACTTCCCGCTGAGTAATCACGGGAAGTTCCAATCAAAAAAATAACTCAACCTACCTTTACCATTAATTGTAATTAGCTGCGTCCAGGCTATACTTTTCCGCACAGCGGCTAGCAAATTAACAAATCTGAATACTATAACCTGCCGCTCTTAGAACCCAAAAGACTCTGCTTGTGGCTTAAGAATCCGTACCTAATGTGTTATTATAAAAAAGTCGAATACAGTTGGAGAGCCCATTATGAGATTGATCCCATATATATTAACCGCCCCACTATTTCTTTACTCATCTGTCCTCTTGGCCGAGGAGATAGGTAAAATCAAAGACACCGATACCATCAAAAGACGAGTAGAAGCCAGAAGCTATAGCCTATATTCCTTTGGAGGGGGGTCTGCAAAAAATATGGGCGGCGAATCATCAAGTAAATATTTATCTTACTCTCATATTTGGGAGACAACACCATTTGCTGCCGTAAAATTCAATGGTGAAGGCTCATTGCAGGCTGGTGACACTAGCTCCACATTCTTAGCAGCAAACCTTGGAATCAATTTATTCGCTTCAGCATCAACCTATGCTCCCTACATAGGGCTCGATTTCGGTTACGGCGCGGCGCCGACGCAAGCTGACGGTGTAGACTCGGTAACTGGTTGGGCTGGCGGCTTCTCGCTGGGGTTAGCAATATTTCGAACCTCAAGCGTCCAAATGCATATTACAGCAAGGCATGCTAGGCTCTTCACAAGCAACCAAATAGGAAGCCCAAGTATAAGTATCTTGACTTTAGGAGTTGCTATCTAAGCAAGAAAACTACCTTTTCAACACGCTAGTAAAAAACACCTTATAACGCTCCAGTATTCACTTGATTCTGCAAGCTACTTAAGACGGCTTGACCTACCTTCACGCCATCGAGTGCCGCAGAAACAATACCTCCCGCATAGCCAGCACCCTCGCCCGTAGGAAAGATTCCTGGGTGACTAGTCGATTGTAAGTCTCGGGTTCTGCTCATTGTCAAAGGTGCGGATGTCTTCGATTCCAAACCAACAATTAAGCCACTTTCACTAATGTATCCCCGCATTTTCTTATCGTATTCTACGAGAGCCCTCTGCAACGCCGTCACTACTGGCCGAGGTAACAACCGATCCATCCTATAAGGAGTAACTCCAGGCTTATAGGTAGAGTTCAACTCACCTTGAGACATTCGGCCTGCCAAAAAGTCCTTCAACCTCTGGCCTGGCGAATGGTATCCGCCCCCGCCAGCCAGATAAGCCCGCCTTTCCAAAGATCTTTGGAAATACATACCATCAAGAGGACTGCCTTTGTAGAAATCTTCTCGCCTAATATTAACAACAACAGCTGCATTCGCAAACCCGCTATTACGCGCATGATAAGACATTCCATTAATTGCCAAGTGACCTGGCTCAGCAGATGTTGGTAGCAGGTGACCTCCCGGACACATACAAAAAGTCCATATACCTCGATCCTGATACTTCGAAGCTAGCTTATATTCCGCACTTGGCAAAATACACTGCGGCTGAATGCCGAACTGAATTTCATTAATCTCAGCCTGGGGATGCTCAAAACGTGCACCAATTGCAAAAGGCTTTGGGGTCATCTCTATACCAGCAGCAAATAGACTTTCATAAGTATCACGAGCCGAGTGGCCAATGGCCAGAATCAAGTGATCCGTTGGCAACTCTTCACCAGACTCTAGCTGAACAAGATATTTAGCAGCTTTCCCACCAGCACGAAAACCGACCATCTTAGAACGAAACCGATATTCACAACCGACAGATTCAAGATACTCCCGCTGCCTAATAGCAACCCGCATCAGAAAATCTGTACCAACGTGAGGATGAGCATCATAAAGAATGGAATCAGGAGCACCAAACCTAACTAAGGATTTAAATATATGTTGAACCAAAGGATGGTTGCGACCACAGGTTAATTTGCCATCTGAGAACGTTCCTGCACCACCTTCGCCAAAACAATAATGGCTTTCCGAATCAAGCTCTCCCTTGGTTTTTAAACGCCCCACAGCCCGCAGTCTCTGTGGCACAGAGTCACCGCGATCCAGAATAATCGAAGGCTGACCAAACTCTGCAAGTGTCAACGCAGCAAAGCTGCCAGCAGGACCAGAACCAACAACGATAGGCCTATGGCGTGAAGCTGCAACTAATGGTTCAAGACCATCATATGGGCTAAAATCTTTAATTTTAACCTGTTCAAGCAAGCTTGAATGAGAACTAAGAAGATTACCTTCATCTACAAGGTCGATATCCAACTGGTAGTGATATACCAATCTACTCTTCCGCCTAGCATCAAGAGACTTTTTCCGAATCAGAAGCCCCAAGATATCACTGTGACTTATACCTAGAGTAATCGCTACACTTTCCCTAAGCTTAGCATCAGGGTCGACATCCGAAACTGGAATAGAAAGTTGTTTTAACCTCAGTGTCAAAGAAGGTCCTAGGTGGCAGATTCAAAACTCAACAATAAGCTTTTATTTAATTTTTTTCAAGAACTTTCTAAAATGATAAGTAACTATAAGTACGGGTATAAATTTTTTTCAGACCAACTCAAGCTGCCAAAACTAAAGGAGTTACTATAGTTTTCCGATCCCATCCGGGTATCTTTGGGATTACTATGAGAGCTATCGAGCATTACATATCGCCAAAAAAAGGGCTAGCAAAACTCGAGTTGGAGTGGTTGTCAGCAGCCTCGAAAATTTTTGCAATCAGCCATGCACTTTTTATGACATCTGTCATTTTGAAATATATTTTTTATAAGCCTACAAACTCTGCAGCCATAATTGCTTTATACACTGCGGCTGGAATTACCGCTGTTACCGTTATTCTTACATCTGCTATAATTTACTTTAAGAAAGAAAGATTCCTCAACTACTTACTTGCTTTATCAACAGTTACACTGAGCGGTATATTCAATGTAGTCTTGAGTGAAATAGAGCAAATAGTTCATATACACAATATTTTTCAACTCATTGCTTTAGGTGTGACCTGCTTCTTACTTCCCCTTAGGCAAGCAACACTAATCGCCACAGCTCTTTTAATCTACTATGTATCTTTGCTTCCAGCCGAAAGTCAAATATTTTTAATTTTTGGAACTTATGCTTTTTCGCTAAGTGCGAACCTTGCACGCTACCACAACCTAGTGCGGAATCAAATGATACGAAGTATTTTAGAAGAGAGCGAACACCCTGTATATTGTACAACCTTATCAGGTAAAATTTTATTTGCAAACCAAGCAGGCAAAAACCTAGTCATGATTCCTGAAGTGGCCAACCGTGACCATGTTCCCAAGGCAATCGAACGCAGGCTATTAAAGATAAAACACTCTAAATCTGAGCTGATAACCGAACACGGAATCAACGGCAAGATTTATGAAATAAAAATACCGCATAACAAAGGCAACGACTACTTAGTCATATACCTTACCAATATTACGGAAACAAGAGCATCTCAGCTGGCCCTCGAAGAGGAAAGACTCAAGACCTTCGATTCAGCTCGTTTTAAATCTCTGCAAGTCATGGCCAATGGTGTCGCTCACGAGATTAATAACCCTCTCGCAATCATTCAAGGAGCCACAAGTATCTTAAAGATTCAACTAGAGAATCATAATAAAGACTCAAATGATAAAGCTATCAGAATGATTACGACCATCATTGATACTAGCGAGAGAATAGCCCACACTATTGATTTACTTAGAGATTTTTCTTCAGCAGGTGAACATCTCCCCTACTTCAATGAGCACGTCGAAAACATCATCCGTTCATCTTTAGCTTTAAGAAAAAATGCCATTGCAGCCTCTGGCATCGATCTTTATGTAGATCTAGCACAAAACTCGATGATATTTTGTCAGCGCTCAAAAGTTGCACAAGCGATTTTAGCTATCATAGAAAACTCAGTAGAAGCCTTGAGAAAAGGGAGAAACAATCGAAAAATATTGATCGCAACAGACAGTACCCAAGACAATATTATGGTAACAATATCTGATAATGGGCATGGTATTCCCACCCGCTTTATCAATAAAGTCACCTTGCCTTTTTTCACAACGCGACCAACAGACCAAGGTGTCGGCTTGGGATTAGCAATAGCTAAAGGAAATATTGAAGCCCAAGGTGGAAAACTAGTAATAGAATCAATAGAAGGGCAAGGCACTAAAGTTATAATTACATTCTCAAAGAACAAGCTACAAAGGGTCGCGGTATAAGCGGTTGGCGCGCTCGCGGGCTCTAATTGCTCCCTCTACATCTCCAAGGCGTTCTCTAGTGACAGCCAAAATTACCCATAATCGAAAGGCGATATCAGGATCACTTTTTGTGAATCGAAGGCCTCGCTCAGCAAAACCCAATGCTTCATTCGCCTTATTCTGAAATAGTCTCAAACTTGCTAAATGATAATAAATTTCCGGATTCGCTGCATCTAAACGCATTGCTCTTTGCAAACGAAACTCAGCCTTCGTATAATCTTCGAGCTCAATAGCCTCTATCGCTTCACTAAGCAAAGAATTAGTAACCAATTTAGAGCGAGTATCATCACCAGACGAACTACCGGTGATACAGCCACCTAACTGCAGCAAAAAAAATAGCTGTAAAGTACAGAAAAATAAAATCTTCAAATTCAACTTAATCTCCAAAAAGACGTCTCCACCAACCTATGGCTTTTTCAAGACCCGAACACTCTTCAACAACTGCGGATAACTGCTCTACTCGAAAAGGTAGCTCCTCACCATCACATCCTTGTACAAAAACCTTACCCTTTTTATTGACTGGCCGAAACACAATACCGTCTGGTGCATTACCGACTATATCCCCATAGTCGACACCTTCGGCAAATTTTTGAAAAACCGGTAAAGAGCCAGAAGCCCCTGTCAAACCGATAGGTTGGTTGTCGGCATTACCCAGCCATACTACACTTAATTTTTTTGACCCTACACCTACAAACCAAGCATCCCGCTCTCCTGAAGAGGTACCTGTTTTACCACCTATTTTCGCCATACCAGATATCTGACTTAAAGATCTGCCAGTTCCTCGAGAGACCACACGTCGCAAGAGTATTGAAGATAAGTATTGGACTTCTGGAGATAAAACCGACTGAACTTTAGCAGGATAGCTCTTTAAAATCTCACCATGAGAATCGGTCACTGCTCGAATCGAATTCAAAGGCATTCTAAACCCACCAGACGCAAACGGCTGATATAATGAAGCCACTTCTAAAGGTGACAGCTCTGCAGAACCTAATAAGAAAGATGGAAAAATATTCTTAGGTAATCTCATACCAAAAATTTTTGCTGCAGTTGCTACATTATCTACCCCAACCTCCATGCCTATTCGTACAGTCGCCTGATTATAAGAACGAGCCATCGCATCAATTAACATAACCTTTCCATGAGACTTCTTATCAAAATTCTGCGGACTCCAGACCTCACCATTGGCCATCTCTACATCTATATTTGTGTCATCAACTGTAGAAGCTAAGTGCCAATCACCACGAAGTGCTGTGATGTATACAAATGGCTTGATCAAAGACCCTATGGGACGCTTTACTGATAGAGCATGATTAAAACCATCGTAAAATTTTTCGCCTAAACGCCCCCCAACAAGAGTAAGAATGCTCCCATCCGATGCATCCAAAGTCACTATAGAGCCAGATAATTTTCTAGAACGATAGCGATTAATCTGCCTAGAAAGTTCACGCTTAGCCTTTTCTTGAAGAAAAGGATCTAGACTGGTAAAAATTCTAAACCCCGAACCTGTAAGATCATTGGGATCGTAACTTTTTCTGAGCTCCATATTTACTAAATCGATAAAGGCAGGATATTTTGCAAGGCTTAGTTTTGCTTTAGGCCGCACATTCAAACCTCTCCAGCTATGGGATTCCTGTTCCTTTCTAGTAATAAGGCCCTGGGCAAACCATATTTTCAAAACAACGTTACGTCTGGCCTCGGCTCTTTCTGGCCAGCGACGGGGGTCGTAGTAATTGGGCCCTTTTAGCATGCCCACTAAAGTTGCCATCTCGCCAATGTCAAGATCATTTATGTCTTTACCAAAAAATCTATTGGCAGCCAGCCCAAAACCATGAATCGCACGAGAACCATTTTGTCCAAAATATACTTGATTGAAGTATGTTTCCAGTATGTCCTTTTTTTCGAATTGCAGTTCCAGCAAGACTGCCATCAAGGCTTCCCTGAACTTTCTTTCAAGTTGTTTTTCTGAACTAAGGAATAAGTTTTTTACCAGCTGCTGGGTAAGGGTACTCCCACCCTGAACCACCCTTCCGGCTTTAAGGTTTATCCAAATAGCACGCCCAATTGACGCCGGCCTAACACCAAAATGCTCAAAAAAAGCGCGATCTTCAACTGCAAGAAGGCCTGCAATAAGCTTTTCGGGGATCTCATCCAGTCTCACTAGAATCCGATCCTCAATAATCCTAGGGTAAATACCTCCGATATCTATAGGCTCCAGCCTAATAGTTCGATCTATTGGCCTACCCAACTTATCTGATATAGAGATCACATCATCTTTCCAAACAACCTGTAACCAAGTAGCCTCTTCATCCGCATCCCAAAAGGAAAAAGCTCTCCTCCAGACTAGAATTCTATTTAGATCACTGCGAAAATCTCCGGGCTTTTCAAGCTTTACCCTCTGCCGATATCCTGCACCAGCTAGCTCAAATAAAAGTCGTTTCCTGGTAATTGTAGAACCCGTGTAGAGCTCCAGAGGCTGGCTGTAAACTCGACTCGGTATAACAAACCTTCGACCCGAAAACTTTCCATGCAAAGTTCTATTTAGATGTGCAACCCAAGTAAAAAAAGTCAGACTGCATATAGTCAAAACAAACACCATAAACTTAATATTGCGAGTCAAGTTCCACTCCTAAATAAGAATATAACCATCTAAAACAAAATAAAAAAACTCTACCATGACCAAAAACCTCTGGCCTAAGAGCACAACTCAATCCGCACCATTCTGCATGATGCCAGAGTTTTTTTGGGAATCAAACTGCGAAAAGGCCACCCTCAGAGCTCATACCAAGCCGGAAAGCATGTCCCTTTTTAGTTAAGAAAAGCATAAGGGCTTTGACTATGATAAGTTTTTTGACCTACTATCTCGTTACAACTTGCTCGAGATATCTAATGAAGCTCCTTCATTGCCTTTTATGGATGCCAATGCTGACATCAGCATCCGCATGCCAGGAAGAACCTAAAAAAAATACTCCTGAAAAGCCAGTGGTCGCCATAGAATTCACCAACCAGCTTTATAACCATAAATTT
>MDTC01053342.1_pt1 | contig 17331 bp, 11 predicted proteins | sample 811181 | NCBI WGS metagenome assembly MDTC01 (sample SAMN05326644, study PRJNA326480) | marine metagenome | isolation source: seawater | place: Pacific Ocean: North | collected 2011 | reverse complement strand
TTCTATGCATTTAGATGCAACCAAATCGGACGCTTTTAAGGAGCTACCTAATGTAGATACCCAGATGTAGCAGCAGCTAGAGGCACGTTTGGAAAAAAATTTCCATGGGTATTAGTTTGTAATCTTAATAATTCCTGTAAATAGGACCAGCCCCAAACTTTTTTTATATTGGTGGTGTAGGATGTTAATTTTAGAGGGATCTCGATTAAGTTTTTTCAGTGAGCGTCGTGAGCACTTATAATTCAAAGGATATTGAGGTACTAACGGGATTAGATCCAGTACGGAAACGTCCCGGAATGTACACCGATACAAGCAGGCCTAATCACCTTGCGCAAGAAGTCATCGATAATAGTGTTGATGAGGCATTGGGCGGTCATGCCCGTCAAATAGATGTAATTTTGTATCAGGACGGATCATTATCAATTGCCGATGATGGGCGTGGTATGCCCGTAGATATGCACCCTGAGCAAGGACGTACAGGTGTTGAAGTGATAATGACAACTTTACACGCCGGTGGAAAGTTTTCTGATAAAACTTATCAGTTTTCTGGAGGTCTCCACGGAGTTGGAGTGTCTGTCGTAAATGCTTTGTCCAAGCGTTTGGAATTAACAATTAAGCGGGAGGGTAAGGTTTACCAAATTGATTACGCTCACGGAGACAAATTAGGAGATTTAAAGATTGTCGGCAATTGTGGGCGGCGTAATACAGGCACTTCTTTGCGATTCTGGCCCAATGCCAAATTTTTTGATTCTGTGAGATTTTCGGTTACGAAGCTTCGACACGTTTTGCGTGCCAAGGCGGTATTATGTGGTGGTTTAACTGTTTCTTTTGAGGACCAAGCAAGTAAGGAATCGGAGATATGGTACTATGAAAATGGGCTTCGGGATTACTTGGCGAAAGGACTAAGCGATTGCGAAACACTGCCTGTAAACCCCTTTTTGGGGGCATTTGGGGTGCCCAGTGGGGGAGTAGATTGGGCGGTGCAATGGGTCCCCGAAGGAGGCGATTTGTTGCAAGAAAGCTATGTGAACCTCATACCAACGCCACACGGAGGAACTCATGTTAATGGATTGCGTTTAGGTCTCCTGGAGGCCTTACGAGAGTTTTGTGAAATTAGGAACTTAATTCCACGGGGTATTAAATTAGCTCCGGAGGATGTATGGGAGCGATGCAGTTTTGTGCTGTCAACAAAGCTCTTGGACCCTCAGTTTTCTGGTCAGACGAAAGATCGTTTGTCGTCGAGAGAGGTGTCTGGCTTTGTATCTGGAGTGGTCAAAGATGGCTTTAGTTTGTGGCTCAATCAGCACACTGAGGAAGCGGAAAAGATAGCAGATCTGTGCATTTCAAGCGCACAGAGTCGGATTCGTGCTAGCAAAAAGGTTGTGCGGAAAAAGATAACCCAAGGACCCTCACTTCCAGGAAAATTGGCAGATTGCGCGAGTGTTGATGCAAACCGTTGTGAAATTTTTCTTGTCGAAGGAGACTCGGCTGGCGGTTCGGCAAAGCAAGCTCGCAACAGAGATACCCAAGCAATCATGCCTTTAAGAGGAAAAATCCTCAACACGTGGGAGGTGGATTCGCAACAGATTCTATCCTCTCAAGAGGTGCACGATATATCCGTTGCTCTCGGCGTAGATCCCGCAAGTGAGTGCACTAATTCGTTGCGTTATCACAAAATTTGTATTTTAGCTGATGCTGATTCTGATGGCCTACATATTTCTACGTTACTTTGCGCATTGTTTGTTAGACATTTTGCCTCCCTAGTAAGGGCAGGTCATGTGTATGTCGCCATGCCACCTCTTTTTCGTATTGATCAAGGCAAAGAAGTCTACTATGCGCTTGATGAGGGCGAGAAAAGGGTAATAATTGATCGTATTACGGCTGAGAATAGTAGGGGTAAAATTAACGTTCAAAGGTTTAAAGGTCTGGGTGAAATGAATCCGTTACAACTCCGCGAAACAACTATGGATCCAAACACACGCCGTTTAGTTCAACTCACTTTAAAGCATGGCGACGAGACTAACTCAATGCTGGATCTGTTGTTAGCAAAGAAACGGGCTACGGATCGTAGGTCTTGGTTGGAAAAAAAAGGAAAATTAGCGGATGCTAACAACTTTTAATCATTTTAGTGTTGAGCAAGCTGATGAGTGAAATCGTTACATTTAATGATCAAGGAGAAGAAACGCGCCCGCTTGCCTCCTATGCGGAGCAAGCTTATCTTGATTACTCAATGTATGTGATTTTAGATCGAGCCCTCCCTCATATCGGAGATGGATTAAAACCTGTTCAACGGCGAATAATCTATGCGATGAGTCAGCTCGGCCTCAAAGCGACAGCGAAGCACAAAAAATCGGCCCGAACAGTGGGTGATGTGATTGGTAAATTCCATCCACATGGTGATAGCGCGGCTTACGAGGCTATGGTCTTGATGGCCCAACCATTTTCTTATCGTTATCCTTTAGTCGACGGTCAGGGTAATTGGGGGTCGACAGATGACCCAAAGTCATTTGCGGCTATGCGATATACTGAATCTAAACTGTCCAATTACTCTGAAGTTTTGTTATCGGAAGTGACTCAAGGCACCGTAAGTTGGAAACCTAATTTTGATGCCACTTTGGAGGAACCTGAATTGCTGCCCGCACGCGTTCCGAATGTTCTCTTGAATGGAACTACCGGTATTGCTGTTGGCATGGCTACAGATGTTCCTCCGCATAATTTGCGTGAAATTGTGTTTGCAAGTGTACATATGATTGATAATCCCCAGTCAACCACAGATGATTTGATGGCTTTCATCAAAGGACCTGATTTCCCAACTGAGGCAGAGATTATAACCTCGCCATCTGATCTAAAGGAAGTTTATGAAAATGGCAGGGGATCTCTGAGAACGCGCGCCAAATGGCACCAAGAGGATGGTGATATTATTGTAAGTGCACTTCCTTTTCAGACATCTGGTGCCAAAATTTTAGAGCAAATTGCCAGTCAAATGCGTGCTAAAAAATTACCAATGATCGATGATTTGAGGGATGAATCGGATCATGAGAACCCCATCCGTCTTGTGATATCACCCCGCTCAAATCGAGTAGACGTGACGGCAGTGATGGATCATCTCTTTGCCACCACGGACTTAGAAAGAACTCATAGGGTAAATTTAAATATTATTGGCATTGACGGAAGTCCTAGGGTGATGAGTTTGCCGAGGGTGCTTCGAGAGTGGACAGACTTTAGAATTGGCGTGACACGTCGTCGCATCAGTCACAGGTTGGATGGCGTTCAACGACGTCTTCATCTGCTGGAAGGTCTCCTGATAGCTTTTCTTAACCTTGATGAAGTCATTACCGTAATTCGAAACAGTGAAAGGGCTAAATTAGAACTGATCTCTATATTCTCGTTGACAGAGATTCAAGCAGACTACATTTTGGAGACAAAACTTCGTCAATTAGCCAGATTAGAGGAACTAAAAATTAGGGCAGAGCAAAAGACCTTAGATGCTGAAAAGCACGAATTGACGCAATTGTTGGATTCGGATCGCCTCCTGACGGAGTTAGTGAAAGCGGAATTAGAATCTTTAGCACAAGAATTTGGTGACGAGCGTCGTTCACCTCTTGTAGAGCGTAGCGTTGCGCAGGCATTCAGTGAGCGAGATCTTATTAGTGTAGATCCAATAACAGTTGTTTTATCGAAACATGGCTGGATACGTTCTGCAAAAGGACATGATTTGGATCCTAAAACTCTGTCTTACAAGGCTGGAGATACGTTCCTCGCAAGTGCGAAGGGACGAAGCAATCAAAGTGTATTCTTTTTGGATAGCACCGGACGTTTCTACGTTCTGGCGAGTCACTCACTGCCTTCAGCTAGGGGGCAAGGGGAGCCGATCACTGGTCGATTGAATCCACCTAGCGGCGCGCATTTTTGTGACGTTGTAATGGGAACAAATTCCCAACAAATCCTTTTGGGCAGTGATGCTGGATATGGTTTTGTTACCTCGCTAGAGACGCTGAGTACAAAAAATCGTTCGGGTAAGGCAGTTATTTCAATACCCACGGGCGGGCAAATTTTAAGTGTAAAATTTATCTTAGATAAAACATCATTAATCGCTGCGGCGAGTAGTACCGGCAGACTACTTCTTTTTCCTGTTGGTGAGCTCCCATTTCTATCAAAGGGAAAAGGAATTAAAATAATTAATATTCCGGCATCACGAGTAATCAAAAGAGAAGAATATGTTGTAGATTATGCAATAGTCCGTCAGGGATCCTCTCTTCTTGTGCATTCAGGAAAGCGTTATCTTCACATGAAGAATAAAGATTTGACAAGTTATGTTGGGGAACGCGGGCGGCGCGGACATAAGTTACCGAGAGGATTTCAAAAGGTTGATCGACTCGAGACAGATGATCTTTAAAATTTATGTCTCTGCTTCAGAGGTTCGTAAAAGACGAGAACCTCTAAGTATGTTTAGAGCCTCTTTGAGTTGGTTATCGTTATTTAAATCCTCAAGCTCGATTACAGATTCTTTATCGAGTTCTTGTTGTACTGCTAGATGACCCTCTAAATCGCTTTCGCGCAAACGTTTCTTTTGTATGGGGATTTGACTATTTACTTTTGGGATGATGATATCCGGTTCTATTCCTTGTGCTTGGATTGATCGTCCTTTCGGAGTGAAGTATCTAGCTGTGGTAAGTTTAACTGCCCTGCCGTCACCGAGCGGTAGCACAGTTTGTACAGAACCTTTGCCGAAGCTCTGGGTACCTACTATCACTGCTCGCCGATGGTCTTGAAGAGCTCCTGCAACAATCTCAGATGCCGAGGCACTTCCGCCATTTATAAGTACCACTACGGGAATCTGCTGGATAAGATCGCCGGGATTAGAGTTAAATGAAACATTTGCACTTACCATCCTGCCCTCTGTATAAACAATTGTTCTATTGTCCAGTAATGCATCGGCGACTTGAACGGCGGCTGGAACAAGACCGCCTGGATTATTTCGAAGATCTAATATGAGACCAAGAAGTTGCCGGTTATTAGAACTCTCACCCTTTAATTTTTTTAACGTCTCGATAAAATCGTTGCCAGAATCTTTTTGGAATTGCGAGATTCTTATGTAAGCAAAGCCGGGCCGTAAAAATCGACTTTCGACCGCACTTGTATATATTTTGTCTCTTATGATGTTGAATTTAAGAAGTTCGTCCTCACCATCTCGAAAAACGCTCAAATCGATGGAGCTTCCCTTTTCACCACGCAATTGTTCGATCGCTTTGGGGAGAGCTAAGCCTCTTACTGAAGAGCCATTTATTTCAACAATTAAATCTCCTGCACGAATACCCATTCTCTCCGCAGGACTATTATCGATGGGTGCGATCACTTTTATAAGACCATCTTCGGCGCTTATCTCTATACCTAGGCCACCATAGTGACCTGATGTATTTTCTTGTAGGTTCATATATTCTTGTTTTGAAAGGTAAGCGGAGTGAGGATCTAGTTCTAATAGCATTCCGGTGATAGCATTTTGTAGAAGTTGCTGGTCCTCAACTTTTTCAATGTATCCTTGACGAATCTGTTCGAAAACCTGCGTGAATGCTCGGAGCTCTTTGAGAGGTAAACGACTATGTTCTGACTTTGTCTGAGAAGTATTGAGATCAGAAATCTCTTGTTCTTCTGATATTGTCGAAGATGAACCAGTCAGCAAATATAGGAAAAGTATCGAAACTTTTGTAGCAAATTTCATTTTATACTCTCTTACCTCAAAGGGGTTTGACGGAAATATTTTTAATTTCGGAACAGGAAGCAAAAATTGAAAATGCTCCCTTTGAATATGTTCACTTGCAAGTGGGCTTTAATAAATATAAACCATCGAATCTCCTAATTTGATTTAAGCCACTTTATAGGGTTTCGAGGCTTTCCATTTTGACGTATTTCAAAATATAAAGCAGGTTTATTTAGACCACCGCTGTCACCTGAGTGAGCGAGTATTTCTCCTGCATCCACCCAGTCTCCAGTATCTTTCAAAAGTTCTTGATTATGAGCATAGAGAGACATAAAGCTATCGCCATGATCTACGATGATCAGAAGCCCGAAGCCACGCAGATAATTTGAAAAAACAATTCGCCCTTGATGAACAGAGCTAACGGGGGTCCCAGCTTCAATACCTATCAGCCAACCTTCCCATCTTAAGGAGCCGCTTCGGATATTACCGAAACGCTTTTCTAACCGTCCACTCGCAGGCCAATTCAGTTTTCCCTTCCGAGAAGACATCGATACATAATCATCAGGCAGAGCAAATTCTCGAGAGGATTCCTCGACCGAGGATAAAAGACGTTGAAGACGCGAGCGTTGTTTTTGCCACTGGTCTAATTGTTTTTGGTCACTAGCAAGGGAAAGTTGCAGTTTCTTTAATGTTTTCTCACGTTGTTCTTTTCGTTCAAGCAATTCATTTTGATTCTGCGCAAGGGACACTTTCGATTTAGCCAAGACGATTTTTTGCTTATTAAGGGCAACAAGTACTTGGTCGAGAGCGACTAAATTCTCTTCATATGCTTCGATTTGCTTGGTACGAGATTGGGAAAAATAGTCATAGTAACTTAAAATCCTTGAGAACTTGCTTGGATCCCTTTGGTTTAGCAATAGCTTTACAGGTTCTTGGGCGCCCATTTTGTATGCTGCATTGAGGTGTAATGACAATTCTGTGAGCTGACTTTCTATCCCATCTTGGAAAGTTACTTTTTGTTGTTGGAGCTCTGTTTGTTTTTTTTCGAGTTTGATTATATCAGCGCCCAATTCTCTCAGCGCACTATTTAATAGGGCTACTCTTAGCTCTACCGACATTAATTCGTTCTCTACTTCTTCTTTCTCGAGGCCACTTTTTTTTAGAGTTTTTTGTAATGTATCTATTGATTGTTGTAACCGATTAAGTTGCTCCTGATTTTCCGCTCCTACGGTCAATGAGAGTGCGCTTACAATCAGGAATAACCAAATCGAAAAATTTCTCACTTGGGGGGCCTGTGTAAAAGAGATAATCCGGTCATTTCTTCCGGTTGACGCATTTCTAGTAGAGCTAATATTGTTGGAGCGACATCAGCGAGGCTTCCGCCCAACCGAAAGTGGATCTTCTTGGGACCGACATAAACTATTGGAACGGGCAATGTTGTGTGCTGAGTATGAGGCTGTTCAATTATCGGATCATACATTTGTTCTATATTACCATGGTCAGCCGTCACAAGGGCTTCTCCACCGATTTCTTTTATCGCGCTTAACGTCTCTGAGAGTGCAGCATCAACAGCCTCTACAGCGTTAATTGCCGCAGTAAAGTCACCCGTATGGCCAACCATATCACAATTAGCATAATTACAAATTATCACATCAAAGCGTTGTGATTGTATTGCATCGACAAGACTAGCTGTTATTTCAGGAGCACTCATTTCTGGTTTCAAATCATAAGTACTAACGTTCGGTGACTTTTTCAAAATGCGCTCTTCTCCTTCGAAGGGCGTTTCTTGTCCTCCGTTAAAGAAAAATGTTACGTGAGCATATTTCTCGGTTTCAGCGATGCGTAGCTGCCGCTTGTTGCCTTTTGATAGGTACTGTCCTAGAGAATTTTTAAATATTTCAGGTGGAAAGGCACAAGCTTGGTCAAGCCCCGCCTCGTATTCGGTTGTCATTACAAAATTCGACATGTCTTTCACCACCGAACGTTTAAACCCCTTAAAGTCTTTTCCACCTACGAGCGCCCGAGTGAGTTCGCGCGCCCGATCTGGACGAAAATTCATAAATATTACAGCGTCCTCATCGTTGATTTTTACTTTACTTTTGCCGCTGTTTTGTATGGATGTTGCGCTGATGAACTCATCGTTTTCTCCTCTGGAATATGCTTCGGTCAATGCAGTCATTGGGTCCTTGGAGACGTAAAGTCCTTTCGCATCTGTAATTAGGTTGTATGCGGCTTCAATCCGATCCCAGCGGTTATCTCTGTCTAGTGCGTAAAACCTACCAATAATAGACGCAAAACTTCCAACTCCCAAGGTTTGAAAAAGTGTTTGTGTTTTCTTGATTGAAGGTATTGCACTTCTTGGTGGGCAATCGCGTCCGTCTAAAAAAGCATGAAGATAAATTTTCTTGGCACCTCGAGTAGCCGCTAGTTTGATGACGGCATTGATGTGGTCACTGTGGGAGTGGACGCCACCATCTGATAAAAGACCAAGAATATGCACAGCGCCATCAATAACCAAAGCTCGGTCAATCGCTCCACAGTAGGCTTTGTTTGAAGAAAAAGTACCATCACGTATGCTATTGTTTATTCGTGAGAAATTTTGATGAATGATCCTGCCCGCACCTAATGTTATATGTCCAACCTCTGAATTTCCCATTTGTCCTTCTGGGAGACCTACTGCTGTTCCGGAGGTTTCGATCAGTCCTTTTGGGCAGGAGTTCCATATTGAGTCCCAGGTCGGCGTATGAGCTTGTGCAATCGCGTTGAACTTTTTTTCCTCGTTATAGCCGAAGCCATCCAGGATGAGAAGCAGGATTGTATTTTTTTTCATCTCAGGACATTTCCCAATATGCATAGCCCCGATATTAAAGCTTGTAACGCATCTTGACTAGCTTGGTTTGTTCGAGATTGTGATGACCGTTTTGGCAGTGAATGGCTTTACTAACAAAATTAATTTTGGGAGCAGAGTCAATGATCCAAGAAGTGCGGCTATCATCGCGACGCTAGTTAGAAGACCAAAGTATATTGATGGGATAAAATTGGACATGCATAATATAGAGAAACCAGCGATTATAGTAGTGGCGGTATAAAATAGAGCTCTTCCGGTGCTGGCGTGCGCACGATACATAGCCTTTATGTAGTTCTTGTCGAGGCGGTGCTCTTTTTCAAAACGAGTTAAATAGTGGATCGAGTGATCCACCCCGATTCCCACGGTTATTGCTGCGATAGTGATTGTCATCATGTCTAATGGTATGCCGGCTATACCCATGCCGCCCAAAACAATAATCGCTGCAAGGAGGTTTGGAATAATAGCTACCACTGAGATTACCAGAGATCTGAAGAGGACCATGAACATCATCAGTATCCCGGTAAAAACGGCTCCGAGCGTAACAATTTGAGAGGTGTAGAGGCTCTGTAACATATTGTTATACAGAATGAGGAGACCACTCAAACGAATATCGTCATTGTTATATTGTAATTCTTCTGTGAGATATTGATTGATCTTGCTAATTAGGTCCTCTCTTCGAAGATAGTCGCTAGTTTCCATCGCGCGAAGCTGCACTCGAGTTTCGTCTAAGTCTTCTATGTAGTATGGAGACACAAGTTGATCATAAATTCTCGAATGTAAATTTTTTCTGAGGACCGCTAGTTCAAAATCATTTAATTTTTTTCCTGACAAGTCATTTGCCACTTTATAAAGTTGCGCCAGGGAATTTACCTTCCCTATTTCCGGTTGAGCTTCGAGGTATGCATGAAGTTTGCTTAGGTCCTTCAATCCGGCCGTAGAAAGCCAGTATCCGAGGGGAGCACTTTGATCCACTCTAGCACTTTCAAGGCTATCAAAGTCGTCATCAAAGTCGTCATCGAAGTCGTCAGTCTCATCAAATGAGATGACTTTCTTAGTTTCAATTTGCGCAGGAGCTTGCAATACAATATCCAAAGGAGTGGTGCCTCCCAACGAGGTATCAATCGTTTCCATACCCTTATAGATCTCAGTGTCACTGTGAAAGTAGTCAATGAACCGATTTTCTACCTCAAGTTGTGTTATTCCCCATGCTGTGATCGTACCTATTAAGACCGACAGAACTAATACAAGTCTGCCGTTTTTTTCCGTAGATACAGCCAACATGCGCGTGATAGAAACAGTTTTTTCATAGGGAGAAGGGTAAGAACGATCAAATAACATCATACACGCGGGGATAACCACGAAGGTAGTAGCGAGAGAGACGCATACTCCGATTGTCATCATCCATCCAAAATCGATCACCGGCCGAATGTTACTAACTACTAGAGACATAAAGGCTACTGCAGTTGTTAGCACTGTATAAAAACACGGCTTAATCATGGAGGCTACTGTCGCTTTTACGAGTTTTAACTGATTTGTCTTTACAAGTTGGCTGGAAAGCTCCTGATAACGAACGATTATGTGGATGGACAATGCAAGCGTGATGATTAGAAGCAAAGAAACGAAGTTAGATGAAATAATAGTCAGCCGCCAGTCGATCCAGCTAAAAAGCCCCAGCATTGCGACAAGGCACGTGGCACAAGAAACTAGTGGTAACACAATCCAGCGAATCTGACGAAAAATCAGCCAAAGGGTGACAATCATGAACAATAAGACACCAATTCCAAAGACATTCAGATCCTCCTTCAAGAATTGCATCATGTCGGCAGTTATCATATCAGGACCACCTAAGAAGATCGTTGCTTCCCTCTTGTGCGCACTGATGACCTCCCTGATCTGAGTAATTAGTTTCTCTATTCTTGTTCCCTCTTTGGTGCGGTGCCTTAAAAAATCTGCACTGATCTGCTTGAGTTCTTGATATTCTGACGTGGTCAAAGATTTTTGGCTTTGTTTTGTCCTGAGAGTATCTCGTCGTCTTACTAAGTCCAGAAATGTCTCATCATATTTTAGATTTAAAACGAGACCGGTAGTCTGCCCATCCTCGCTGACAACGGTGTCTTTGTATATTGGACTCTCCTGAAACTCTTTCTTGGCAAGAGTCCTATTGACATCCTTTGACAGAAGGTTTCTCAGTTTTCCGCTGAAGTCTGTATATTTTATCTTAGGACTATAAAGCAGAGGGAGATCAAGGATAGAAACTACGCTGATGATTCCAGAAATTAGGTTAAGGTCGTGCCTTAGAGCCTCTAGGTGGCCAATATTTTTGTCATCGAAAAGATCGCCGGCCTTAGGTCTGTAGGTTACGATAAGGTAGTTGTCACTACCATATCGTCCGACCATATCGCGGTAGTAAGTTAGGTCATTATCGTTTTCCAGCGTTAGTGATTCTGCTGATGCATCCAGCTTAAAGTGTTGTAATCCCAACGCCATGAAGCCTGTTAACACGAGGACGCAGGTGAGGGCCAACTTAGGTCTACGAAGCACGATGGCCTCATAAATGCGCAATATTTTTAACTGCATAAGGATGGTCTCGCTGAGTCCTTTAAGTAAGGTGACGGAAATTTTATCAACATGATTGCCACTTTTCGCGGATTCTATATTATAAGCTTTACGTAGTTAAGTCTGTTACTGATCTTTATCTCTGTGGAGTGGCGGTCAATCTATGAGTAAATAGCCAGCTATTAGTCTAGTTTTATGACATAAGGAAAAAAGTATGCACATACACATACTCGGTATTTGCGGCACTTTTATGGGCTCGTTAGCACAACTGGCTAAGCAGCAGGGTCATCACGTTACAGGCAGTGATGCCAAGGTATATCCACCCATGAGTGATCAGCTAGAAAAGGTGGGTATTTCTTTTTTTGATAGCTTTAAACCTGATCAGTTGGTGCCCCGACCAGACCTTGTTGTTGTTGGTAATGCTCTGTCTCGTGGCAATCCATGCGTAGAGGCAATGCTCGATCTCAATTTAGATTATGTCTCTGGTCCAGAGTGGTTGGGTTCAAATATTCTTGCGAATCGGCACGTGATTGCTGTTTCAGGAACACATGGGAAGACTACAACCGCTAGTATGCTTGTTGCAATATTGTGCCGAGCAGGATTGGATCCAGGATATCTTATCGGCGGGGTGCCCATAAAGAGTGAAACATCTGCCGATATGGGGGGCGGGCAGTATTTTGTGGTCGAGGCGGATGAATATGATTGCGCTTTTTTTGATAAGCGTTCGAAATTTATTCATTACCGGAGCAACACTTTAGTGATTAATAACATTGAATTTGATCATGCGGACATTTTTCCTGACTTAGCGGCCATAGAAACTCAGTTTCATCATTTGCTTCGCACGTTGCCCAGTAATGTTGATATTATTTATCCAGATAACGACGAAGTTATACAGTCTTTGATTGATCGAGGATGTTGGAGCAGGACACATTCATATTCTGGTGAAGGTTGTAACTGGCAATACCGATTGATTAAGGAGAATATGTCATCTTTTGAGGTTAGACACTCCGGCGGCCCAAATTCAATTAGTAGTGGTTTTGTAAATTGGGACCAGTTCGGTTTACATAATGTAAGGAATGCGATGTCTGCGATTATTGCGGCCCATCAAGTGGGAATCAGTGTTGAGGATAGTTGTGCCGCTTTGAGTAATTTCTCTGGGGTCATGCGGAGAATGCAGATTATTTTCCAAAAGAACAAGTTTACTCTCTATGACGATTTTGCGCACCATCCAACGGCCATCGCTACCACTCTAGGAGGGCTCCGAGCACGGGTAGGTGGTGCAAAAATCATTACCGTAATAGAGCCGGGATCGGCGACTATGCGCCGAGGCGTCCATGGAAAAACTCTAGCCGCATCACTCGAGGAATCAGATCAGGTTTTCTGGTATATGAATACCGAGGTTTTGTGGGATGCTACCGAACTCATGTCATTTGCTGATGTAAATTTTGAAGTTTTTTATGAATTAGAGGATCTAATCAAAAGTTGCATTTCTGCGGCAACTACGGACGTTCATATGGTTATCATGAGCAATACCGGATTTCAGGGTCTCCAAAAAAGGCTCCTATCGCAGCTAAGCTCCTAAAATGACTCCAGTCAACTCTCAAGCACAAAAGTTACGGGCCCGTCATTGCAAAATGAAACTTGCATATTGGCACCGAAAATTCCGGTTGCAACCTTTTTATAGCTGGTGTGGGCTCGCTTGACGAAGTAGTCATAAAGCACCTTTGCTTGTTCATGTGGCGCGGCGCCAGAGAAGCTTGGTCGGAGTCCCTTTCGGGTGTCAGCTGCCAAAGTAAATTGAGATATTATCAACAAGCTCCCTGATACATCTTTGAGGGAGAGGTTCATCCGGCAACTTTCATCGGGAAACACTCGGAAGCCAAGCACGCGCTTTAGCATTTGCTCAGCAGAGTTGTCGCTATCCTTTTTTTGAATTCCGAGAAAGAGAACAAGTCCCTGGCTAATTTCTGCTACTTCGGTTCCTTCGACATTAACCTGTGCCGAGGTGACTCGTTGAACTAGTCCTATCATAAGCTTAACTCATACCATGAAGAATTTTTAGTTTTTCACACTTACATTTTTGTATAGCACACTTCTCATCCTGATCTAATGCTACATGACTTTCCATAGAAATTTTTGTTGTGTGTGCATCCAAGGTTCTATCCAAATATTTGGTTTATTGATTTTTCACTTCATCTTTTATGTTGTGACAGTGACACTGAGGATCCGTTGACAGTACTTTTAACTATATTTTAGAGGCTCGTTTTCGAGCATTTTCAGTAAGTAGCTTCTTTCGCAATCGGATTGACTCAGGAGTGATTTCTACAAGTTCATCTTCAGCGATAAATTCGAGGGCTTGCTCGAGGGAATGTCTGACTGGCGGGGTAAGGATTAAGTTTTCATCTGTACCAGAGGCACGTACGTTGCTTAACTGTTTTGCTTTGGTCGGGTTTACAGGAAGATCGTTATTACGGGCGTGGAGGCCGACTATCTGGCCTTCGTAAACCTCTAATCCATGACCAATAAATAAGCGACCCCTTTCTTGCAGCGTGTGGAGCGCATATGCGAGGGTCTTGCCGGCGACCATGGAGACAAGGACACCGTTCTTCCGCACTCCTAGTAAACCCGTCTTTGCGATGCCATAGTGATCAAATATGCTGGTCAAAATCCCGGAGCCGCTTGTCATTGTCAGGAATTGCGACCTGAAACCAATCATCCCTCGGGATGGTGCAATAAATTCTAGTTTAATTCGCCCTTTCCCATCCGGTTCCATATTACGGATCTCCGCCTTACGGACGCCCATCTCCTCCATTACGGCGCCTTGATATTGATCTTCTATATCGATAACGATAAGCTCAAAGGGCTCATGTATGTTTCCGTCTACTTCTTTCTGGATCACTTCGGGTCTTGAAACGCCTAGCTCATACCCCTCGCGACGCATATTTTCGATCAGAACTGAAAGGTGCAACTCACCTCGGCCGGATACGTTGAACTTGTCGGGCGATTCTCCTTCCTCGACTCTAAGTGCCACATTGTGCATGAGCTCTTGTTCAAGCCGTTCTTTGATATTGCGTGATGTAATGTATTTTCCCTCTCGACCCGCAAATGGAGAATCGTTCACCTGAAAGGTCATCCGGACAGTGGGCTCGTCAACGGATAGGGGTGGGAGTGCCTCTATTTTTTCTTGAGCACAAATGGTGTCTGAGATGTTTAATCCCTCAATTCCCGTAATACAGACGATGTCACCTGCTTGAGCTGCATCAACCTCGATCCTCTCTAGGCCTATATATCCCATCACGGAGAGTATGCGCGCCTTCCTATTTACGCCATTACGATCGATTGCAATAACCTGCATCTTTGGCTCCATCAGACCGCGAGTTATACGACCAATCCCTATTACACCTAAATAACTGTTGTAGTCCAAAGCGCTGATCTGCATTTGGAGAGGCCCTGAAGTGTCTACTTTCGGCGCACCTACTTTCTTTGATATCAACTCTAACAGTGGCATCATATCTTCTGCTAAATCGTTTGGCTCAAGACCAGCTATTCCGTATAAAGCCGAAGCGTAGATAACCGGAAAGTCAAGCTGTGCGTCTGTTCCTCCTAGGCGGTCAAATAGATCAAAAACTTGGTCTAACACCCAGTCAGGACGGGCTCCCGGACGGTCAATTTTATTAATTACCAAAATTGGATTGAGATTTTTTTCAAACGCTTTCTGAGTGACAAAGCGGGTTTGTGGCATTGGGCCATCTACCGCATCTACCAACAACAACACCGAGTCTACCATAGACAGGACGCGCTCGACCTCACCCCCAAAATCAGCATGCCCAGGGGTATCGACAATGTTTATCCGATAGTGATTCCAGTTTATTGCGGTATTCTTGGCAAGGATTGTTATCCCCCTCTCTCTTTCTTGTGCGTTGGAGTCCATGATTCGTTCGGTGCCCATATTTTTCCGATCGAGGGTTCCTGTTTGTTGAAGGAGTTTGTCAACCAAAGTCGTTTTACCGTGATCAACGTGGGCAATAATCGCTATGTTCCTGATGTAGTGTTTTGACATGTTTCTTCGCCGTTTAGCTCTGGGTAGATTATCCCGGGTTGGGAGAGGTTTTGCCCGCTTTCAGGCGGGGGCGATTATACGAAAAAAATCTAAATTAGCCACATATTTTGAGGATTTTTTCTGTAGAGTCGTCTCGTCCCTATCGGTGCGGAGATAGTACAAGTTTCATGCAAATTTGGAAGCTTTATAATATATATGCACCAATAAAGTGCATATATATTATAATTGCACCGGTTAAGAGCAACTACTCATTGCAACATGCAGTATTTCTGCGCCATTCGTTGAATCTTTCTAATTGAAGTCCGCATCTAATCTATTATTTTGTCTTGAAAAGCCTTAAAGGATATCTTGGCACAGCATTTGCGTTTACAAGAGTGGTGTTTTTGTTTCGCTGGAATGGATTATGCTCCTGTTCACGCCGCTTTAAAGCCTGAGACGGAAGAGACACCGAACTGAAATAAATTTTAAACTGGGAGATTTCTCGAAGATGAAAGCAAAATTAGAATACATTTGGTTGGATGGTTACACCCCTACGCAGAGCTTGCGAAGTAAGACGCAAATTCGGAATAATTTTGGTGGGACGTTAGAGGAGTGTCCGATGTGGTCTTTCGATGGCAGCTCCACAGAGCAGGCGCCTGGGGACGCCTCAGATTGTCTTTTGAAGCCTGTGGCTATCTTTCCTGATCCAGATCGTTCAAATGCCTATCTGGTAATGACAGAGGTCTTGAACGCAGATGGCACACCTCACGCTTCAAATGGCCGAGCGACCATAGATGACGATGATGACGATTTTTGGTTTGGGTTCGAGCAAGAATACTTCCTTTGGGATGTCGACACTAAACTTCCACCAGGGTTCCCATCGGGAGGTTATCCTGGTCCTCAGGGTCCCTACTACTGCTCGGTGGGAGCAGCAAACGCGTACGGGCGCGACTGCGTTGAAGAGCACCTAGACCTTTGTTTAGAAGCTGACGTAAATGTGGAGGGAATTAATGCTGAAGTAGCGGCCGGCCAGTGGGAATTCCAAGTTTTTGCAAAAGGCGCTAAACGAGCCGGAGATGAAACATGGGTTGCACGGTACTTGCTGGAACGAACTGGGGAAAAATATGGATATTCTATTAACTATCATCCAAAGCCATTCGGAACGTTGGATTGGAATGGATCGGGTATGCACGCAAATTTCTCGAATGGCGTTATGAGGGAGTGTGGTGATGAGGCTGTTTTCAATAAGATTTGTGACAATTTTGGAGAAAATATTCACCGGCATATGAGTGTTTATGGTGCCGACAACGATCAAAGACTTACGGGTGAGCATGAAACCCAAGCATATGATCAATTTAGCTATGGAGTATCGGATCGGGGTGCTTCTATCAGAATTCCGGTTGGCACTGTCGAGGATGGATGGAAGGGCCGTTTAGAGGACCGCCGGACTGCTTCTAATGCTGATCCTTACAAAGTGGCCGCAGCAATAATCAAAACTACGAAGGAAGCACTGTAATAAGGAATAAGTAATGTAACTTCGGGTGTAAAATGGGAACAGAAAATGGATATCACTGACGTGTTTCCGTTAAAATCGTGGGAGCCTTTGGTATCGTTGAAATTCTATGCTTCGATCGTGAGCTTCAAATCGCACCACAGAAGTGCGTTCCCATGACAAGTAGGATATATTGGTGTTTCTGATCTTGAGTCGGGCTCAGACCATGGCTGCGCCCGACCATTAGGCTCTCTTGGCTTGGACATTCCTCGCCTGAAATCTTTCTTGTATAAGCTCACGGGTAGCGCCCTTGATGTTGGATAAGACCGAAGACAATCATTACCTGTCGTTGTTGGACAGCTTGAACACCGCAGTGGTACTAGTTGATGAAACCTTATGTATCGTCTATGTGAATTCTGCAGCTGAGGCGATATTAAGGGTTGGGTTTACGAAGCTTCGCGGAAATAAAATTTGCGATCTTTTTTCGGATCCTACTCAATCTCGACAAGTTATGAGAGAGGCCATCTACTCTAACCAGTCATTTACCAAAAGACATGAGTCTGTCCAGATCAATGATTCAAAAAATAATTGAAAATAAATTTGCTGCAATTGACGTCGCTGATAAATAAGAAAGTTCTTCAAGATTTCCCATTAATGATGTGTCAATAATTCCAACTAGCGGCACTGCAAGATTGGCG
>MDTC01194980.1_pt1 | contig 17332 bp, 15 predicted proteins | sample 811181 | NCBI WGS metagenome assembly MDTC01 (sample SAMN05326644, study PRJNA326480) | marine metagenome | isolation source: seawater | place: Pacific Ocean: North | collected 2011 | reverse complement strand
GCCTGTTGCAAAATATATAAAGTTGCCAAATAATATAAAGCAGACAACCAGTACATGTACAACACTCTGCGGCGCCATACCGGTAGCTGCTCTATCTTTATGTCCGACCAGCGTTTCGTATTCTGCAGCGCCCTTTAATCCACCCAGAAATCCGATCAGTTGTTTAGACTGAATAAAGGGATACATCTCAGGCCCCATTACTGCAGTACAGCCAACACCCAGATCGAAATTATATTTTTCTTTACCATACACTATCCAGGCCTCATAGATTCCTCCAGCGGTAAGATTAACAACATAATCAATGTCACGTAATGAGTTGACTCCTTTGAGGGCCAGCATGCCGGCAGTTTTCTTACCATAGAAATCCTTTTGAAATGCGGTGTAGATATCTTCACCCATATTCAATATCACCAGGGAACTTCCAGCCTTAAAGCCCAGGAAGACATAGTCTATTCCACTCTTCTTTCCATACTCATCGCCTATCTCCGTGATCGCCTTTTCTGCAAGGCCGGTACCGGCGGGGGAGAGCGTCATTCCTATGACCTTGATATCCTTTTTAAAGCAGTGGTGCAACAGGGCACGCGCCATCGGTTGAAGTTCCTCTTTGGAAGAGGGGTCATAATCAAATGATATGAGTACATGAGAACCTTTTGAAAGGGAATCAATCTTATCATACATACTTATAACGTGCCTTGTTGGGGGCACAGACATCTTAAACCTGAAGAGTAGGGGGATTGTTACTGCCAGTGCAACGAATATAAATATTATCCGCCTGTCTATCTTGAGCAATTTCTCCATCAATCACCACCCCCAAGATAGGCTCTTTCAATTCCGAATATTATCTTTAATGAGGTTGCAATAACACCAATAGATACTCCTATTAAGATAGCCCTTTTAGCTGCCAAGTTTGGTACTGACATTATCCAGTCAGCAGCTACAGGGATATATTGTGATATCATGGTCCCGATGGGAACACGGCCGAGCATTACAATTATGGCAGCTATCAGCAGGATTGTCGCCTCTTTGTTCCTGGCTCTGAATGTCCTGTACGCAGCAGACGCCATAAAGAACGCAAGGATAGAAAAGATCGTAGCACCGGCAGGTACCTGTACATTGTTAAATATCCAATCGAACATGGTACCGGCCTGCTTGTCATTCCAGAAGAATTCACCACCGTTAATCAGACCAAAAATAATGGTTATCCCGGCCCCAAAGAACACAAATATGCTGTAACCCCATCCTGCTACCCTCTGCTTAATTCTATTCCAGTGCATGTGAAACAAACTGTAAGCTCCTATGAACATGGCGAATCCGGATATTATCATTCCCCATCTGGTTACAACCTTCAATAGGCTCTGTGATGATTCATGAGGTACATAGTATTGAAAGGCCATCAATAAGCCCATAACAAATGCAATTATCATGGGTATTGTTCTCTTAAAGAAATTCATTTAGTCGGTATTCCTTTCGTAAACTGCAAGAAAATATTCTCTATATCACACAAAGGGCACAAAGAAAAAACTTTATAAACAATAAAAACAAACATCAAAATCAGCCGGGTTTAAAGATAGTACTAATGAAGTCTACTCCGCATGTTGCAAGAATTGATCCAAATATTATCACACCTATAAGAACTCCCTTGATTATATCCTGTGCACGTAGACTACCCAGAAGCAGTGGTTCTCTTGACAAATAGGCGCTTGCCGCGTACAACTCTTCACCCATAAGGGTATAATCGCACGTTGTTATAAAGAATGGTAATTGGGTAAAGGCATCTGTCGCTGCTATCTGGATAGCTCCTGTGGATGCACCTGTTTCAGAAAGGATAAGTGATTCTGCATAAAAATATCCTACAAAGAAATTAGCCGCAGGTTTTTCACGGGTCATTATACCACTCAATGCTACCACATATGGAAACTGTTCCGAAGCTGCAAGAAATACATTGTCTTCGACATATGCATCAGGTCTTCCAGCCTCTAAATATGATTCTTTAACCACTTCCTGGCTTACGGATAAAACTATTGGATAGATGTTTGATACCTTGAGCGGGGTATCATATTCCGCAACCCTTAACGCAATCCTGCCAAGTATGTTTATAGCAGCAATTGTAGAGATGCTGTCCATATCATTGAGGCCATGAACAAACAAAGCCGGTTTGCCCATCTCTGTCGCTCTTCCCAGCGCATCATCTATGGCATCTAATCCCTTTATTTTTCTGATAAACAGGCCTGGGACTTTTTTTGCATGCTTAATACAGCATAATATAAGGATCGAAAAGATGATCATTATTATAAAGTTATTCAATCTCGACCTGTTAAACCAGTTGCCCTTCGGCGTAGTGGAAGCAATCACTCCTACACCTGTACTATCAAGATTTGATGTCTTAACAAGCTTGAAGTAATACTCGATGTTGTCATCATTATCAGAAGCTTCTTTGTTGAATAACTTATCAGTCTCTATGACTGCAAGATGATAAAGGGAATCCGAACCTTCTTCATACATGTCATTAGATTTGATGCGTAGTGCTTCTGTTTCAAACGGTCCGTTTTTGTTAGTGGAAGCATATATGACATATTCAACATGGTCTGACTCTCCGGAAGAAGTCGGCCACCTGAGCGTTACACTCTTACCACTGTCGTTTGGAGTATCAAAGGCCTGAAATTCAGACTTACCTCCTCCCATGGCAAATGTATGTGACGCGTGCGAGAGTATTAATACAGATAATAAGATTGTGAATAGTGTTTTGTTCATAAGTTTAGATATAATTGAGGAATTTAAGAATTCAGGAATTAAAAACCAATTATAAATTTCTAGATCACATAGTCATTTAATCCTTCTTATAATTTCTTAAATACTTTCTGAAACCCTTAATCTGCATTCTACAATCACTCGCAAGACCATAAACGATTTTGAATTCTGATTGGTCAATATACCCGCAATCTAACGCACGATACAATTGAGATTGAACCTCACCACATGATCTTTGCGAATAACCTAAAAAACGAATAAACTCACGTGTTAAACCATCATCAAATCCCTCAGTAATATTATCTATTGTAGAACCGGCAGATTTCCAAATCTGATCTTTAAGGGCTAGATCTCTTCTAAATTTAACTTTATTGATTATTTCAAAGACTGCATTACATAATTCCTTTGTTTTTTGCCAGCATGATAACTCTTCAAATTTATTATAATTTCCCAATACATTAATTCCTAAATTCTTAAATCCCTAAATACCTAAATTTTTTTATTATGTCTCAATCGCCTCAATGTTTGCCCGGGGCACGATGGCAATCTTGCCATCAGAGAACTCAACCTCTAACACCCTGGCTTTGGCTTCTGTTTCTATTGTCTGCAGTTCACTTGGAAGGCTCTTAACCTTACCAAGCACACCAAAATTAGGGTTCCTGATTATGCGGACCTGATCACCAATAGAGATCCCTGCGGATTCATTGTCTTCAGTTGATCTATCTTCCGCAGGCTCCCCGGCAGTGTCTTCTTCGTTGTAAGGTACTATGATTTCTGGTCTGACTACCCCGGCTCTTATTTGTGTAGCACCGTTTATAGATGCAACCGAACCTTCTCTATGTTTAAGCATATCAAATGTCTTCTGTGCCATCCTGATTTGACCAAAACCTTCTGTAATGATAATTGTTATATTAATATCCTCTGATCCTGTAATTGCAACCCCTAAGTCATAGCCAAGAAGCTCATTAATATCCTTATCACGAATTCCACCTACAACGATACCTTTAACACCTGTATCGAGCGCTTTCTTGATTGCATCTAAATAGATGATTGATCCGCCAGCAATTATCTTGTCTCTGTGCTCTTCTTTTATATCCTCCGGTTTTACAATATCATCAGGGGAATTAACTATGACCTGTAACTCACCGGTAGTTTCACCTCCGATACCAAAAATACCTTGAATAAAAGTCGCATTTGTTTCTATTACTACACCTTCTTTCTCTATGGTCTCCACAACTCTCCCATCAATGTATGCACTTATCTGGACAGGTTTAGGGGGTTCTCTTAGTAGAACCTGACCTGTAATGTCTGAAATACTTTCAATAATTCCGGTGATCGGAGAGAGGCAGATAGACTTAAACATTTTAATAAATGGCTTGGTCTCTGCTATTGGTTCGTCTTTTACTACACTATCTCCCTCTTTTTTTAACATATTCTTGCGCAGATCGTTCGGCAGGATGGCGAGACGGTTGATTACGTTTACAGAATGGACTTTTCCCGGCAGATTTGTCCTGGCCACAATATCATCAGATTTAACCATATCCCCTTTTTTAACAATCACATCACCGAAAAGAGGAAGATTTCTATCTTTTCTTATTTGTATTTCATCCGCCAGCCTTAAGCCCGGCGTGTATGCGTGTGTCATAATTATTCATAAAAAGTTTAAACTTATGTTGGATATGCATCGAAGGCCCTGTTCCACTTCGAAAGCACCTTGTCCTTTGGTTCCTTGCCTTTGCTACCGTCAAAGTCAAGAGGTCTGCCCCTTGCATCGATAACGAGACCAACTACGCCACCCGTAACCTCTTTTGTTATTTTCTGCCCTTTTCCTTCTCCCAAATCGAATTGCCTGGCCGGAGTTACCTCAACCTCTGCTTTTTTTCCTTCTCCCAATTCAAAGACCTTAATCTCTCCGAATAGAAGGGACTCTTCCTGTTTCTTTCCCTCAGGATATGTAATCACACAGTCCAGGCATTGGGATCCGTACTTTCCATGATTTGCCAAAGAGATACACGATCCGAGGTAGATCAAACAGTCTTTTTCAAATACTTCTGTCGCTGCTTTCTCATTTATCGTGGAAAGTACACCTAGATGCGGCATCATAAATATACTGTCTACCGCTATCATGGTAACACCCTGAGGCTGAAAGGAATCAATCATCATCATCATCGCCTGAGATCTTCTGGGTGCATGTGATAGAACACCGCCACTGCCGACGATAAGATCAAGACTGTTCATTTCAATAAGTGTTTCCTCCTCCGCTACCAGATCAAATGATTCTGACATGTCCTTTAGTTTCTGGACGCCCTTTAATCCAATCGCAAGCGCCTTGTGTTGAACAAATGAGAGCCTTAACGCCTCTCTTGCAATGGCGTGTTCAAGTATCAAATCTTCAAGCAGTTGAGGAATTGTAGTGGGGCGAATCATCTTGTTCTTTATCCTGTTACGAATATCCGCTTCCTCTATTTCAAAAGGGAGCCATTTCATAATGTTTTCAATACCGGTCTCCGCAATAACATTTGATATGCTGTAACTCATCCCAAAGTTAGCACTCACAGTACGATTGAAGACTCCATCAAAGACCGAAAATACATCGGTAGTAGCACCGCCTATATCAACACCAACTACGTTGATGTTATCTTTCCTGGCAGCGGTCTGTATCATTTCACCAACAGCACCCGGAGTAGGCATTATTGGAATCCCGGTCCATGCCATTAGATTTTTGTATCCCGGAGCGTGTGCCATTACGTGCTCTAAAAACAGATTCTGTATCTCCTGTCTTGCAGGTCCAAGATTCTCTCTCTCCAGCAATGGTCTCAGGTTGTCTGTTATTCTTAATGCAGTTTTATCTTTTAAGACATCACTAACCCTGTCTTGTGCTTCTTCGTTTCCGGCATATATAACGGGAAGTTGAAACGTCATACCCAGTCGTGGTCTGGGATTAGCCGCACCTATAAACTCAGCAAGTTCGACGACATGAGAAACTGTTCCACCGTCCGTTCCACCTGACAGCAGTATCATGTCCGGTCGTAGATCTCTTATTCTTTCAATTTTTTCATGAGGTAGGCGTTTGTCATTAGATGCTATTACGTCCATGACTATTGCACCCGCACCTAAAGCCGCCTTCTGTGCGCTCTGTGCTGACATTGTCTTCACTGCGCCGGCAACCATCATTTGAAGACCTCCACCGGCACTGCTTGTTGATATGTATATATCAACACCCATATCACCTTGTGCAGGCGTAATAATTTTTTCACCGTCCAGTATTTTTCTACCGGACAACTCTTCCAGTTCAGCAAAGGCATTGAGTACGCCTCTTGTTACATCTTCAAAAGGGGTTTCGACGGTTGTCGGCGCTTCACCTCTGAAGGTTTGTCTATATTCGTCTCCATTTTTCTCTATAAGTATTGCTTTAGTTGTAGTACTGCCACAATCTGTGGCTACGATTACATTAAGATTATTAGTCATTTTGCTTTACTTTTAATTCAATCTCTTTTATGAGAAGTTCTATGACTTCCCTTTTTTCCAATATGGTTGCTAGTTTATCATACTCTGTACTGGTAAAAAAACGTGAAATAACAGGTTTGAAAAAGACCATCGCCTGGCTACCTACAAAGTTTAAAGGCCTGGCAGATTCGAGGAACATAATAGCCGGCACGGACATATTTCTCTTGACCACATAGTCTGCCAGCTTTCTGATCAGGTCAGTGTCACAGTCCTCAAGCTTCACTCCCTCAGTTGCAAAAGCGTACTTAAAACCGTCAATAATTTTCTTTATTTCTGCCATTTATTGGTTACTCAATTGTAATTCAGTGCACACCAATAAGTTCAATAGATGTTTTGATTATGGATTGAATACTATTCTGCTACTACCTATGTTGCCCTCATAATCTAATGCGTTGATTACGATGGTATGTTCATCAGAAGAGATATAGGGGATTATAATAAGGAATGTCTCTTCTGATGAATCGAAAATCTTGTCTTCAGGAAAAACGGTCTGCCAATCCCCCGAGTCTATAGAATATTGGATGTCTGTTATATTACACATTCCATCCTTTGCGGTACCTGAGACAGCTACGGTATAACCTGGTCTGCCATGACTGTCTAATGCGTCGGACTCAATAACCGTTTTAAGATCTAATACTACCGGTCTTGTATTATCTATGAGAAAGCTATCACTCTCTATCTCTTCCTTCAGCGCAAATTCCAGCGGATTATCAAGTTCATCACACGCTATGACTTTAGCTTGATAGTATCCGTCAGGTATTCTATTTATGTTCCAGTAGAACTCATTTACTTCTTTAACATTTCTTTTCAGGATCTTCCATTTGCTCTCATCAACACTCTTATATTCAAGATGAAATTCCAATCTGTCATTGTTAGGATCTTCCGCTTCCCAGAAAATTAGTTTTATTATATTATTTCGGGCGGTTTTTTTGTTCTTCCGGCTGCTATCCAGATACATATCATCTGGTGAGTAGAGAGTAGTGTCCTGTATATCTACGGAGTTGTTATTCCCTGTTTCATCAACGGCAATATTTCTTGGAGTAGTAACCTCAACTCTTCTTATCACCGGTGGTTGGTTTTGTGGTAAGTAAGCGATACTAACGTTATCAAGGGAAGGTGTAATTTCTGCATTATCAGTAGTAAGGGTAGCACGGTATTGTATAAATCGAGCTGAAGGGCTCTTTATTTTTTCCCCATTTGAATGGTATCCAATTGCCCAATCACTCCATGTATTATCCGGTTTTCTATTATTTCCTGACCTTGTAGAGAGTGTGATGTTTGTTTGTGATGGAGTTTTTTCTTTCCACGATATACATCCCCATGAAGAGACGTAAGTTGTGTCGTGAACAATAGATTCATAGGTACCCTCATGAGAGTACGCGTTTGATAATTGATACACATTTGCATTATTACCGGTTGCCATGTAATTGATTCCGTCTTTGTATGAAAGAATATCTAAAATCTGAGATTCTTTGAAATCATAAAGCAAGCTGGCCTCATAGTCGGTATTAATCTTAAACAGCGCAGCTTTATTTCCTGTACCAACAAGAATTTCATTGTTGTCGTCAATTGTCATACAAAGCACAAAACCTTCTACAGCAAAGATTTTTCTAACTCTTCCATCTTTATCGATCCGGTATATAGTATTCATTTCAGGCATCACAGGAACTTCCCTCCTTCCGTTTTCAGCATAGCCATTATTCACAAGCGGAGGGGTGGTTGCTTCAATATCATTTACAGACAGAAAATCATTCATCCAGACATCAGTCGGTTCGCCGGGAAAATTTTCCATCAGTGGCGGTAGCGGAACTTCCGGTTGTGCAGGTGGTACGGGAGTACGAAGCACCGGAGGTGCGCCGGATGATGTCCCTGCATATAAAACACCATTTTTATCTATAGCCAGACAATGGATTTCATCTTCATCAGCATCATAAAGGACAGATGCATCTCCATTTGGTGTTATCTTGTAAATAAGGCCATCTGGCTCACAGGATGCATAAATATTACCATCATTATCAATGACAAGATCGAGTATATTTGAAGACGGAGAATCAAAATGCACAGAGATAGTTCCTTTATCTGAGATTTTATAGATAACACCGTTGTCGCCAGTAGCTGCATATATGTTGCCGCTTATATCAGAAACCATGTCCCATATATAAGGAACTGGGAGTTCACAGAACATCTCTCCTTCGCCCCTAGATGTAATACGGTAGATCCTGCCGTGAGGTAAAGTGCCAGCATATATATTTCCTGTAGAATCTATAACAAGGGCTTGAACATGTAACTCAGGAGTTTTGAAATATTCTACAACATTTCCATCGTGGCTCACTTTGAAAATTGAGCCCGGGTTACCGGTACCGGCAAATAGTGAATCAGTACCGTCTGCCACCAGGCACCAGGCATATGTAGCAGGTATTTCATTTATTTTACTCTTGCCGGGTGATAAAGTAAATTCCCCGAGACTATTTAGCGATACATTTTGCAACTTCCCTTTTGAGATGTCTGCAGAATCTGTGTTTATCCACATTTTGGTAGTAACCGCATATGTGGATTGTATGTTTAATGCTATGAATGTAAAGCCCATCAAGATTATGAGCAATTTGGAATTTCTAAAGAATTTTATCATTAATCAGTGGGGTGGACACCACCCGTATAAATTGAAAATTTAACTCTCATTATTTACAAACAAATTAATAGTCTGTTTGCCGTTGATAAGCCATTCAGTCGGAATTCGTTTAACCATTTCACTCCGCAATGGAGTGACACCACTTTGATTTGACAGGGACATTATGCTTAAGAATGAATTTGGCAGCGATGGAAAGTCATCACCCATATACGTTAGTCCTTTTCTATTTAATCGAATTTTAACGATTATGTTATTATTACGTTCCCCATCTTCAAAATGATGTATTAATTGTTCAAAGCTGGATGGCGAAAAATGCCCCGGAGCACTTATAATTTCCAGCATTTTACTATTCATAGCATCACATACTATTATCTGTATACTGCTCCCGGGAGCAACATCATCAGGTACCTTAATTTTCACCGGTATTGATGTATAATCCTGAGTATATGGCTTTAATCTGATATCTACGATTACTTCATCTCCCGGAGAAACCCATTTATTACTGACCCTGATATTATCAATAAATGCAACATTAATCTGTTCTGAAATGTTGGCAACCAATTTAATAGATTCAATCTCAGCAGTTTTGAATTCATTATTGAGTAACATTGTAATTGGCTCAATAACGTTGTAAATTGGAAACCAGGAAGGTCCTGAATCAAAGAATTCATTTTCTACCCTGACAGGCTCTTTCCTACCGGCAATACCAACATCAAGCTTCAACGTTATTGACTTGTCCCCAAAAGTTTTTTCGGTAGCGAGTAGTGCGTTCTCAACTGCCATTTGCACAAGAAGAGGCGTCAATACTCTGTCATGAACAACCTCAAAATTGTACGTAACATTTAAAGATCCTCGTATTTCCGTCTGGCAAGGAATCATTTGGGTATACTCACCAATTTTTCCGGCAATAGCGGATCTCCTGTCCTGTGTGATCCGGCCAATAATCTTGCCAGGTGAAGCCATTTTAGTAGAGGTGTTTTGACTTGCAAGTATTGTATGAACCTCTGCCGTTGCCATAGGCAGGTCTGTGTTTCCAACCTGAATTATTGGGTGGCCAAAAGCAAGAATGTCATTGCCATCTCTGTATGTTACTGTTCCGATAGCAGAGGCACTCAAATCACCCCTGATTATTTCAACTGCAACAGCTGAACCGGGCATGAAGTTATTTAAGTCTGCAGATGCCCCGTCATCACTACTGCTGCTGTGAAGAGAAAACCTGCCAATCTTACCAAATAAAGGACTTATTCTAGTCAGACTTTGATGATCAAATCCTGAGACAATTAGAGGAGTTTGAATGGGTACAAGATCAAGTACAAATGATTGTTGAGGATTGGTATTTCCAAACAATCTGTCTTCATGCAACAATCCATATGATTCCAATTTGGTTGCTACATTTGGATCTTGTCTATTCAGTGACGTACTCCATACATTGTCATTACCTGTAGGAGCGCTATTTCTATTTCGTCTGTCAATTTCCAGTACGTCCATCATTGCCCTTATTGGGGTTACGCCTGCAATTGCATCTTTAGAATAGCTCCATCCGTGAGATACTGCTCCAACCAGTTTGTCATCTATATAAACCGGACTGCCACTCATACCGGCAATTATACCGGTTCTTTCCAGGGGGTCTCCAGCCATCTTTATGAGAATCATATCGTTTCCTGCTTCCCATTTTTTTAATACTCCCAACACCTCTACATCAAATGATTCAATCTGTTTTCCGGAAAATACAGTTCTGCCATAACCCTTCATTCCGGGCGTGATTTCGTCGGTATCCATTGTCTCCCATGCAAGGACTAAATGCGATGAAAACAGTAATACTGCACAACAAAGAATGAGTATTTTTTTTGCTTTTATCATTATTTTTATCTTAAATAATTCACTTAAAAATCAACCTAAATCTATCAGCTTGCCATTTTCTTGTCAAGGTGATATATTTGAAAACATAAATAGATCGTTGAATACATGAACATAGAAATTCGAAGAGTAGGTTAGTTCAAACTAAGTAGAACTAATTCCATGCGAAACAGTTGATTTTATGACAGCTAAAATCCTCAATCTAAAGAATCCGGATACATACACGGAAAATATTAAGCTTGCTGCAGATGCACTGCTCTCCGGCAAAATAGTAGCATTTCCTACCGAGACTGTATATGGATTAGGAGTGTGCTCTGACAACAGTGCTGCCATAAATAATTTGTACAGCGTTAAACAAAGATCCAGAGACAAAAAACTATCTATCATGATATCACAGCCTGAAGAGGTGACAAGATATGTAAAACCTATACCTCTAATTGCCAGGAAACTGATTAGTGCATTCTGGCCCGGCCCTTTAACTATCATCCTGGAACTCGACGATAAGAGTACTGTTGGTTTACGAAATCCGGACAATCGTGTTATAAGAGACCTTATCAATGCAGTGGAGATACCAATTGCCTCAACAAGCGCAAACATTTCAGGTAGGGATCCTGCAATTGATGCACAACAGGTAGTATTCAACTTTTCAGATAAGATTGATATTGTTCTTGATGGCGGACCAGCAGAGGCAGGTAACTCATCTACTATAGTAAAAATTTGTGACGATACCTTTGAAATTATTCGTCATGGTGTAATTGAAAAAGAAAGGCTTAACAGGTGTTTAAATGAAGATTGCTTTAGCATCGGATCATAGAGGATTTGACTTTAAAAATGTAGTTGCCAGACATCTTTCAGACATGGGGCACGAACCTGTTGATTTTGGAACTAAGAATGGTGATGACTCTGTAGACTATCCCGATTATGGACTTAAGGCGGCAAAGGCTGTTGCAAGCGGAGAATGTAATCGCGCTATCCTTATATGCGGAACAGGACTGGGTATGTCTCTTATTGCAAACAAAGTAAACGGCGTACGGGCAACGGTATGCCATAACACATTTACCGTGGAGATGAGTAGAAGGCACAATGATGCTAATGTATTGTGTCTGGGCGTAGATGTGATAGATCATGATCTGCTGGAAGATAAGTTGAAACTGTTTCTTGAAACAGAGTTTGAGGGCGGCAGACATGCCAGGCGTGTTGATAAGATTATGGATGCCGAATCGAGTTAGTAAATTATTAAAAAAACATTAACTAATTCATCTTAGTAATCTCAGCTTTTTTTGGTTTCTTAAAAAGAAATATTTCAGGTTTGAGAGGTTCATTAATAGTGATATTGTTCAGTTTTAAGTCTAAGGTGGTATTTGTATCCACCCAATGAACCTGAACCTCTCTAGGAATAGACTGGCCGTCTATTTTTGCATAATTATGGAATGCCGCCTGTGCCCTGACAGAACTGTCAGGCTTAAACATAGTAAGCTCTGTGATACTGTTATCAATCCTGCTCATCTTCAACTTACTGTATGGTGCTACTGCGTCACCTTTCCGATCTAATATGTGAACCAGCCAGAAAGCCGGCAATGTTTCCATGTAGGCTGATCTTCCTTCAAAAAGTTTGTTATACTCTAGAAGAGCAGCAATATCATCGGGGGGTATATACACGCTGGAATCTCTCTTTTTCGCGGAATTACATTTCCCTGAATAAACAACTTTCTCGTTAGGCAGATAAAACCAGTAGTCCTCTCCATCTGAAAGCATATCAAATGCGGTCCTAGCCAACTTGGAGGCAATTACCCTAAGCTTTCCGGGTTTTTGAAATCTTACCACTCCCTTGCACCTGAACTCTCCTTTAGTCTCAGGGGAAGTGATTATTATGTCGGCTTTTGCCTTCAACGTTTTAAACCTTGATCTTTCTGAACATATTGTCTCTTTTACTTCAGTGAAGGAGAGAGTCTGGACCTTGTTGAGATCAATGGCTGATCTGTCTAGGTAAGGTCTGGCTTTTTGAGAAGCGCAGCCGATAGGGAGGAAGAGAAGAATAAAGATTAGTATTTTAAATCGCATCAGAAAAAGTGGTTCACCGCAAAGGCGCAGAGAACGCAAAGAAGAAAAAATAGTAATTAAAGTTAAGCCGCTATCGCGGAAGTACTTTTTAGTGTCTTTTCGTGGTTTTTCTTGAAATTCTTTATCTTATCAATTCAATGAATTTGCTAAATAAAGATCCCGTTAGGTTCATCGCCTGATATATCGTATATCCATTTCAAGTTTGTTTGATTGTGTTCGATAATTTCTTCATCCTTAAAGAAAATAGCAATTTCTTTTTCTGCGGACTCGGTTGAGTCTGAACCGTGTAGCAGGTTAAACGTTTACTTATAGCGTAATCTCCTCTGATTGTTCCCGGTGCAGCTTCATGCCCAAACGTAGAACCCATTAACATTCGGGTAACATCTATGGCATTCTTGCCTCTTAATACCATAAACACCACAGGTCCGGCAGTAATGTAATCTATTAGTTTTTCACAATAGTCCCTGCCTTCATGAACAGAATAATTCTCCCTTGCCTGTTCTTCGGAAATAACATTCATTTTTAGTCCTATTATTTCCAATCCTTTCTCTTCAAATCTGCTGATTATTTTGCCAATTAATCGGCGCGGTGTAGCATCAGGCTTAATCATTACTAATGTTTTCTGCATATAATATCCTTACTTTTAAAAAAAAGTTTTTATACTCCTCTGTCTTAAAATCGGGATATGTCCATGGCAAATTTTTAAAAACCTCATGTTGGTAAAATAGTGTAACTTCCGCGTAAATACCATTCTGAAGATGAATTCGATGGTAATAATTCTTAGCAGAGGCAAGTATGAGATTACAATGTGTCAGGTATCCTGGATCTAAATTGATAGGTCTGACTACGTCAAACTGGTTCTTACGTTTGAACTTGTCTTCTAATTCGTTTGTCCATATCTTGATATCGGAAAGTTCTTCAGGGCTTATAAGTTTTCTGAAACATATAAACTGTCGGGAGATACTTACTCCCATATCCTTTGTGTAGTAGTCTGTGAAATTAAATGGGATAACTTCACTCTTTATATCAACTTCGCCAAAACGCTTTACCAGGGAGCTTTCTACGTCAGATAAAAGTTCTTCATTGCAGGAAAGGATCCCGACAAAAAGTTTTACCGGTTTGGGTAAGCTAATATCAGCCATTTTTATTTTAGCTCAATGAGTGCATATGTTCTCTAATTACAATGAGTATATTTTCAGGCTTTGCAGAGTATACTTCATCTCTAGAGCGTAACTTAATTTCAAGCTCACCTGATTCTTTGAAACTTTTACCGACTGTTATTCTTATTGGTATTCCGATAAGATCAGCATCCTTAAACTTGAAGCCCGGCCTCTGGTCCCTGTCGTCAATCAGTGTGTCAATACCGGCATCACACAACTCGTCATATACCTTAGTTGCAGTGCCCATGATAGTTTCATCTTTTATGTTTATAGGCACGACCAGTACTTCATATGGTGCCAGTGGCAGTGGCCATATTATTCCGTTAGAATCATAAGATTTCTCAATGGTTGCTGCCAAGATCCTGTTAACGCCAATACCATACGATCCCATTACAATAGAACATTCTTTGCCATTTTTATCAAGGAACTTTGCTCCCAATGAGTCGCTGTATCTTGTACCCAGTTTAAAGACATGCCCAAGCTCAATTCCGTTTGAAACATCTACCTCGTTGTTGCACCTGGGACATCTATCATTTTCTGTGATAAATCGAATATCAGCAGATCTGTCAATTTTAAAATCTTTATCAGGGTTTACGTTCGTAATATGAGTGTCAGCCTTATTTCCTCCCACAACACAATTTTCCATCACTGTGACCGCCTGATCAGCAATTATCTGAGCTTTCAAGCCAATTGGACCTGCAAAACCTACAGGAGCATTGGTTAACCCAACAACAGTGTTTTCATCAGCTAGAGTTGCTTCGTCACACGATAGCACCTTTGCCAGTTTCGCTTCATTTACATCGTGGTCTCCACGTACAAGAACGGCTGTAATTTTGTCGTTATAACTGTAGATCAATGTTTTAACCATTTTGTTTGATTCTATGCCCAGAAAATCGCTTACATCTTTTATCGTTGTCTTGTTTGGCGTAGAGACTTCTTTTAACTTGTCCGGATCATCGCCATCGGATTCAATAGGGGAGGGCTCAGCCTTTTCACGGTTTGCACGATAATCACAACTCCTGCATTTGGCTATTACGTCCTCTCCGTTCTCATTAGGAACCATGAATTCATGTGAAACATCACCTCCCATTGCACCGGTATCGGCTTCAACGGCCAGGAAATCCAATTTGCACCTTTCGAAAATCCTGCAATATGTATCGTACATCTTCTGGTAGTTGTTATTAAGGCTTTCATCGTCTATGTCAAAGCTATAAGCGTCTTTCATTAAGAACTCTTTACTTCGCAGGACACCAAATCGTGGCCTCGCCTCATCCCTGAATTTGGTCTGTATCTGATATAGAATTAGAGGCAGTTGCTTATATGAACTAACCTCATGCTTTACTAAATCAGTAATTACCTCTTCGTGAGTAGGGCTTAACGCGATATCTCTTTTATGCCTGTCCTTCATGCTTAGTAGATCATCGCCAAAGGCATCTATCCTTCCGCTAAGCTCTAAGAGTGTCAAGGGCTGCAAAGCCGGCAAAGAGAGCTCTATGGCACCGGATTTATCCATCTCTTCCCGGATAATTGTGATTACTTTGTTTAGTATCTTAGTACCAATTGGTAAGTATGAGTAGATACCCGCTGACAATTTCCTGATCATGCCGGAACGGATCATGAGTTTGTGACTCTCTACTTCAGCATCACTGGGGTTTTCCTTTATCGTTGGTATAAATGTCTGTGACCACTTCATAATAAGAATTATTCCTTAATTGTGACGTAACTATCTGTTTATAATATACTTAATGATACTTATCACTTCCAGACAAGCCTGTGAGAGCATTAGCGAACAGCACGTTTTCTTGTATGAAATCTGTGAGAGTCAGAGATTATATTGTCAGAAAGATTTATTTGCAAGAGATTTAATAGACTTGGCGAATGTGCTCAATATAACGGTTGAATTTGGCTATTCTTTTGATATAATCGATATCTTCATTTACGCGCCTACATGTAAGATTCCAATTCTAAACATCTTACGTTGTTTTTTTTGTTTCGACACGTCGGTACGTTATCTGCGGTACAGTACTTTTCAATACTAATATTATGAGAGGATTTTAACTATGTGTAAGGTTTTAATTGCTATATTTATTTTCTCAGTTGCCACCATTTTTCAATACGCTAATTTAGCTGAAGGAACAGTTAATCAAGCACCATCAGCACACACTGATACTACGGATGAGATGATGGGAGAGGTGCCGCAAGAGGAGAAGAGTGAATTAGCACTGATGATGCAGGATATTGACGAAAGCTACAAAGCTGTTGAGGAAATGTCAGGCTATTACAAGTATAAGAAAAAGCAATGGAAAATAATTCTTAAAGCAGGGGAAAACATTGCAAAAGTAACAAAGGAAGTAAGGCTCAAATTTGCAAGGCCTGATGACTTAAGATACGAAAAGCAGAACGAATTGATGCAGGTAGAGGCAGAGAAAATGGTTAAAATTGCAAAAAACAAGAACAATGAGGGGGCTCTAGAAGAGCAACAGTGGCAAGTGAGGCGTTTGAGGCAAACTTGTGCTATTTGCCACAAACATCTGAAAATTCATATTTATCCTAACCTTTATAAGGATAAAAAACATAACGGTTAGCAACATATGCTTTAGAATCACGAAAAACGTCTAAGCTGCCTTAAAAGTTACATGAGTTTTTACTTGACTCTGTTCTTGCACGATGATATATTTACCCAGAATTGCTTAATCTTAGTCTAGAAGTACGGGCTGGATTAAGCAAAATGATTGGGATTGAAGGGGGGTGAAGTTTTATAATTTATAAGATAAATATGTAAAACTTTGCGGAGTTTGTTATTTTACGTATACAGACTAAGGCTTTACTCTTTGGCTAACCAGTGAAAGGGGCTTATTTTTTTAATTAAAGGAGGCATAAGTACAATGAAGGTGAAAAATTTCTTTGTAGCAGGCTTTGTTGTAGTAGCAATGTTTATGGCAAGTACAGCAGTTTTCGCAGGAGACAAGGAAGTCTGCACTAAGCAGATTGACAAGTATTTGATGATGAAGATGAACGATGGATTACTTCCTGGTGACGAATTCAATCCTTATGATTTTAAGGGTGTTGCTGCAGCAGCAGGAGAAATGCTCGCAAACGAAGGCGGTAGAACTCACAACGACAACAATCATGCCGCTATCACTAAACTAGTGAGCGGACATCTTGCAGATATTGAAGAAGCAGCCGGTAAAGCAGCAGAAGGTTCTGTTGAGTCTGTAGGACACTCTTTGAGGTTCCTATATCTTTCATGCAAAGCATGTCACAAGGTATATCAAACAGAAAAAAGATTAAGACCTTAAGATTAGATTGTAACATTAAGGACTTTTATATTGTCACTCAAGCTTAGATAAATTTGAAATCATTATGATTT
>MDTC01245253.1_pt1 | contig 17334 bp, 10 predicted proteins | sample 811181 | NCBI WGS metagenome assembly MDTC01 (sample SAMN05326644, study PRJNA326480) | marine metagenome | isolation source: seawater | place: Pacific Ocean: North | collected 2011 | reverse complement strand
GAGCCTGAGCCTGAGCCTGAGCCTGAGCCTGAGCCTGAGCCTGAGTCTGAGCCTGAGCCTGAGCCTGAGCCTGAGCCTGAGCCTGAGCCTGAGCCTGTAAATCGAAATTCATCAATGGCTCTTTGGGTTATTGGCGAAGCTCCAAAAATGAATCCAGACAATTTAGATTTTATTGCTTGGCCTCCAGCTGGTTATGTCCCCCATCAAGTTGTATATAATAGATGGTCATTTGCGATACCTAACAGCCAAGAAAATGCAGCAGATTTTTCTTTCGCGAATGTTGCTGTTAGAAAAAATGGTAAGGAAATACCTTCAATAATTATTTACAAAGGAAATCCATCTGAGGGTAATGATCCGACTATTGCTTTCGAGTTAAATGATGAAGACTTGGTTTTAAAAAATAATCTTGACCAAAAATATTCTGTCACTGTTTCAAATATAATTGGATCTGAACAAAACGAGTACCATTACGAAGTCACAATAATTGATCCTATGCATTTGAATTTAATTCAAATAGAAGGTCCTGACATTGTTTATGAGGACACTACTAATGTTTTCAATTTCAAACCTATTTCGGCCGCTAAAATGTATCAACTACTAGTGAGCAATTCAGTGAAAATAGACTGGCTAGAAGATGCTGAAAACACTGAAGATTTAAAGATCCAAAATAATAGCATTGGAGCAGAAAACATAATTGTCGATGACATCAATACTCAAGGCTCTAAATCATTTCATCTGGTCAACAACAATGATTACTTTGAAATCATTAATGAGGTCATCCCTACACAAAATAGTATATTAAAATTTGAAAATTATTTCAGATACGTTGGCGATGGGACTTCACTTAAAATTGAGATTCAAGATGAATCAGGAAGCTGGCGCGAAATATGGCAAAGATATGGAAAACATGGATATCAAGTCATTGTTGGGGACTGGGATCCAAATTGGAATACAACTGAGGTTCCGATTGGTCATTATGAGGATCAGAAAATTAGAATTCGTTTTGTTTACGAATATGAATCAGGGGCCAATTGGACACCCTTGCCTGGAGAAAACCCTTTAGAGATGGGTGCATTTATTGATAATATTCAATTGACCGATTGCTATGAACTCATTCCATTGGAATCTCAAACAATTGATCCAGGTAACGATGCATTTGAGCTCACTGATATTAATAATGGAATGTATTGGCTGAAGATGAAGGCAAAAATATCAAATCAATGGTTTGATTTCAGCTTGAGTAGATCCATCCTCAAGGCAGAAGGTCTGAGACCAGAAATCATAATTACGCAATTTAACAAGACTGATAACTCCTTTGGAATAGATTTCACTTCTAAGGGATTAAAGCATTTATATCTTCAGACAAGTGAAGATGGAGGAATTAATTGGGAACCATTTATGAACAAAGATCTGTTAACTGAGGACAAAAAACCATATCGTTTTGAATTTGTGGAACCCAATCAAAGGTCGATTATTTACCGGGTTATTGGGGATAAAGAAAAATGACTTAAATAGTGGTGATGTTAGCTTTAATTAATATTTAATAACACCATATTAAAACAACTAAGAATTGCCATGTTGGGGATATTTTTATACTTTGAGAAGTATTTATCATATTTATCCAATGCAATCCTTTACATTAATTCTAATCAACTTAGTCGTTTTTCTAAATATTATCAGCAATGCTGACTGGTCTAACTGGCGTGGTCCTAACATGGATGGATCGAGCGATGCTAAAAATATTCCCACCAAGTTTAGCCAAAGTGAAAACATCAGATGGTCTATTGATATGCCAGGCAAAGCAGCATCAACACCCATCATCTCAAACGGAAAAGTTTTCATCACAACCACGGATAAATCAAAAGAAGAACTCCTCGCGGTTGCTTATGACCTTAAGTCTGGAAAAAAATTATGGAGCGAGGTTGTTGGTAAAGGACTCAACCAAGATAACAGGTCTAATTATGCTGGAGCCTCACCGGTGAGCAATGGAAAACATGTTGTATTTTTCTACGGCACTGGAGACATGGCCGTCTTCTCTCATGATGGGAAACTACAGTGGAAAAAAAATATCCAGGAAGAATATGGAAAATTTTATTTTTTATGGACCTTCTCATCCAGTCCCATAATCCATGATGAAAAAATTATTCTTCAAGTACTACAAAGAGACACTCCAGTTCATCCTGCCCAGCAAGGTGGAGGGAAACAGAGCTCATACTTACTTGCGTTATCTTTAGATGATGGGAAAGAAATCTACAAGACTCCACGACCTGACGAAGCTAAGTCAGAATCCAAAGAGGCCTTCAGCACGCCCATCATTCATGAATTTAACGGAAAACCTCAACTATTAATTACTGGAGGCGATTGTATAACAGGTCATGACCCAAACACAGGTAAAGAAATATGGAGATGGGGGACGTGGAATCCAACAAAAATAGGTCATTGGAGACTAGTGCCCTCCCCTGTTGCAGGTAACGGAATCGCTCTAGCATGCGCACCAAAAGGTGATCCAGTTTATGCTGTAAAGTTAGGGGAAACTGGTACACTTCCAGATTCATCGGTATCTTGGAAAGGAAAAGATGAGGCTATTGCTTCTGACGTTCCTACCCCGTTATACTATAAGGGACATTTTTATGTGGCTCACAACGGAAAGAAGCGTAGCCACATGCTAAGCTGCGTAGAACCTTCAACGGGTAAAGTTATTTGGAGTGAAGACCTTGAGGTTAATGGAAAAATAGAAGCTTCACCGACTGCTGCTGACGGAAAAATATTTATTATGACTCATCACGGTGAAGTTGTCGTCGTGGCCGCAGGAGAGAAATTCAAAAAAATTCATCAAACTGATATGGGACCAGGAAGAAACGGCATAGTTAGAAGTTCTATAGCTTTAACCAATGGCACTGCATTAATAAGAACTGACGATACACTCTTTTGCGTAGGTAAATAAGGAACTGCTCAATTTGGACAACTCATCCTCAAAATTCGGCGTTATATGAGTTATCCAACAAAAATATGAAAACTTATGTCGCACTTCTTAGTGCCATCTCTACAGCTATTGCTTGTACCCTATTGGTGGCTAAAGACTCAATAAAAGAACAATCTAATGAGTCCAACCTCTTAAGTAATACACGACAGCTAACTTTTGCAGGTAAGAGATCTGGTGAAGGCTATTACAGTTCTGATGGCACCAAGATGATTTTTCAAAGTGAAAGAGAACCTGAAAATCCTTTCTACCAAATCTATTTAATGGACCTGGAAACCGGGGACACAAACAGAGTCTCACCTGGAATTGGTAAAACCACTTGTGCATGGATTCATCCTGATGGGAAGAAAGTCATGTTTTCCTCTTCTCATTCTGATCCTAATGCTAAAGCAAAGCAGGCTGATGAAATAGAAGAAAGAAAAAGTAGAAGGATCAGAAAATATTCATGGGACTATGATGAGAACTATGAAATCTGGGAAACTGCTACCGATGGCTCTAATCCCGTAAATTTGACTAACTGCAAAGGATATGATGCCGAAGGTTCATATTCTCCTGATGGGAACTGGATAGCTTTTGCATCAAATCGCCATGCTTATACCAAAAAATTATCTGATGCAGAGCAGGAACGGTTCGAAATCGATAAGTCCTACTTCATGGAAATATATATTATGAAATCTGATGGATCAGAACTGAGGCGCCTTACAAACACGCCTGGTTATGACGGAGGTCCATTTTTTTCACCAGATGGAAAAAAGTTGTGCTGGCGTCGCTTTTCCGAAAAAGGAGATACTGCTGAAATTATAACAATGGATATTAGTTCAGGTGAAGAAACTCAACTCACTTCAATTGGAGCTTTGTCATGGGCACCATATTTTCACCCTAGTGGCGAATACCTAATATTTGCGACTAACAAACATGGCTTTGGAAATTTCGAACTTTACTTAGTCGACGCTGAGGGAAGAAAGGAACCTGTAAGGGTAACGTCAACTGAAGGCTTTGATGGATTACCAACTTTTAGACCTGATGGAAAAATACTTTCTTGGACCAGTAATAGAACCACCGAAAAGCAGTCCCAAATATTTGTAGCAAACTGGAATCATCAATTTGCTTTAAACTCCTTAAAAGAAAGCCAAGACCGCAAGACAAAAGAGAAAATCGCAAGAACTGATCCTTCAATTAACGCCAAAGATATCAAACAGCACATCAGTTATCTGGCATCCGAGAAGCTTCAAGGCAGATTGACTGGAACCGAGGGTGAGCAACTTGCAACACAATATGTTGCCGATTACTTTAAAAAAATCGGCTTGGAGCCAGGCGGTGATAAAGGAACTTTTTTTCAATCATTTGATTTCACGGCTGGGATAGACCTTGGAGAGAACAATTCGATATCCATCTCTGCTGAAGGATCTGATTTAGATTTTGAATTAAACGCAGATTGGCGTCCTCTTTCCTTCACCAAAACGGGGAAATTTAAAAAGTCAGAAATTGTCTTCGCTGGTTATGGTTTAGAAGTTCCTGAGGGTAAGGGTGAAAATGGAGAAAAGCTTGAACTCTACAGCTCTTATTTCCATCTCGATGTAAAGGATAAATGGGTCATGGTCTTTAGATACATGCCAGAAGAACTCACAGAATCTCAAAGAAGACGTTTTTCTCGTTACTCTCATCCAAGGTATAAAACTATGATTGCGAGGCAAAAAGGGGCAAAAGGGATAATCATTGTTAGCGGTCCTAACGCAAAGGTGAAAAGCCAGCTAATTCCTCTTGGCTCAGATGCATCAATGTCTGATTCAGGTATGGCCTGCATTTCAATAACAGACAAAACCGCACAAGAAATCCTAAAAACGGCTGGAATTGAAGAATCACTAGGTGAGCTTCAGAGTTCACTCGATAAAGGAAAAATGAGATCTGGAATAGCTCTCAAGGGTATTCATATTAATGCAGATCTTAGTATTGTTCAGGAAAAGCGGAAAGGTCGAAATGTACTCGGTGTCATCTCTGCAAAAGACCCACACTCACCCGCTGTTATCATCGGCGCTCACGTTGACCACTTAGGACCGGAAATAGGTTCTGGCTCCCGTGCCAGCGGAGAAGAGGAATCAACGATTCATTTCGGTGCAGATGATAACGCTTCCGGAACCGCCGGGCTATTGGAAATAGCCGAGTATCTAGCAGATCAAAAATCCAAAGGTAAACTTCCCATCAAAAGAAGTATAATCTTTGCCGCTTGGTCGGGCGAAGAGCTTGGACTATTGGGCTCATCTTATTACGTCAGGCAAAACGCAAAAATGTTTTTTGGAGATGAAGACGCCAAGCTTGACAAACTTTTTGCTGCCGCCCTGAACATGGATATGATCGGTCGCTTTGATAACAAACTAGTTCTTCAAGGGGTTGGCTCTAGCTCTAGTTGGCCCACTGAAATTGAGAAAAGGAACGCCCCAATTGGATTACCAATAACAACCCAATCTGATTCTTACCTAGCTACTGATGCTACAAGCTTTTATCTACGTGGAGTTCCTATTCTAAACGCATTTACTGGTGCTCATGAGGATTATCACACTCCTCTGGATACAATTGATAAAATCAATTTTGATGGAGCTGCTCAAGTGACAAAATTTATGGCCCTTTTGACAAGGGGTCTCATTACATCCTCGGAAAGACCAGATTATGTTGCAATGGCTCGTCCAGAAGAAAAGGGAACTAGAGGAGGCATGAGAACTTATTTGGGCACTATTCCTGACTATTCTCAGGGTGATGTCGTTGGAGTAAAATTAAGTGGAGTCACAAAAGGTGCACCAGCCGACAAGGCTGGTGTAAAAAGCGGTGACATTATAGTTTCTCTATCAGGAAAAGAACTTAAAAACATCTATGACTATACCTATGTTTTGGGCGCCCTAAAGGTAGATGTCGAAACCGAAATAAAGGTTAAGCGTAAAGGAAAGGTAATTTCCCTTAAAATTGTTCCTAGTTCCAGGGATTAGTTCTATAGTTCGAAACTCTTTTCATAGATTAGACTTCAATTGAATTATTCATCCAAAGACCTTCAAAACAATCAAATCGAGAAAGGATGTCCATTCTCCGGAAACATTAATCAGAGATGGGATTTAGAGGTCTCCTCGAACGACCTTATTAAAAACAACAACGTCAACGCAGACGTTATTGAATTGGCAAAGCAGGCTTGGAGAAATTCAGCAAGATGCATCGGGCGACTCCACTGGAAATCTTTGAAAGTTAATGATGCAAGATCGTTAAAAAATCATGACGAGATTTTCGAAGCTTTGCTTAAACACATCGAAACAGCTACCAACGATGGATCCATTCGCCCATCCATTACTCTTTTTTCACCATGGAAAGAAAATAACGCTGAGATACGAATATGGAATCATCAACTAATTCGTTACGCCGGCCATGAAACGAATGATGGAAAAGTAATAGGAGACCCAATGAACGTTGAATTTACAAAAATCGCCAAAGCTCTGGGTTGGGATCCCGGCTCCAATATAACAAGGTTCGACGTTCTCCCTATCATCATTCAGGTCAATGAAGAACTAAAGTTATATCCTATACCAGAAAAATACATCAAGGAAGTAGTCATACGACATCCTAAGTATGTTTGGCTAGAGAGCCTTGGACTTAAATGGTACGGAGTTCCAATAATCTCAGATATGATTTTCGCAACTGGATCAGAAAATTACCCTGCTTCACCTTTCAACGGATGGTATATGGGTACTGAAATCGGAGCCAGAGATCTGGGTGATAAGGATCGTTACAATCAATTACCAATCATAGCCGACCGCCTCGGTCTAGATACCAGCACAGACAATAATTTGTGGAAAGATCATGCCTTACTAACACTAAACGAGGCTGTACTTTGGTCTTTCAATGAGGATGGTGTTCGTATCGTTGATCATCACACCGCTTCAAAAGAATTTTCATCGTTTTGCGATAATGAAAGAAAAAAATCTCGTGAGCCTAGTGCGGATTGGTCATGGATTGTTCCCCCAATGTCATCTTCAACGACATCTGTTTTTCATAATTATTACGAAATGAATCTTAGCCTACCAAACTATTTATTACAGAAAGAACCTTGGACCACAAATAAAGGAAAGGCTCTTCTACAAAGCCATGCAAAAGTTTGATTGACCCTCCGAATAAATAATTGTTTCTTAGAGCGTACCTTGAAAAATGTCTAAGAAATATATATTAAACTTTTTGTTATTAACTTTCTTAACAATTAGCTGCACTAAAGATCAAGAAAAAGCGACCCCCGAAAACCAGATAGAAGAGTCAGTTGAGTCTACAATTAAAAAACAGCCAAAGCTCATTCCTCCAAAGACTAAATCACCAGCACATCCTAAGTTTAGCATCCATGAGGCCGCGAGGCGGGGTAACTTGGAGGAAATAAAAAAACATATTAATGAAGGAAACGACCTGAATGAAAATGAATCTATTTTTGGGTCTCCTCTACATAATGCCATTGCTTACGGACAATTAGAAACCGTCAAACTGCTAATTGATGAAGGGGCTGATGTTAACCAGAAATCTCCAGAGGATGGCAGTTCAACCGTAATCAGAGCAGTTTTTTTCTCATACCCAGAGATCTTAAAACATCTCATTACAAATGGAGCTAATAAGGATGTCACCGATAACAAGGGGATGAGCCCACTTAACTTATTACAAATACCATGGCAGGAAATGACGGGTATTTATAAATTTGTAGAAAGCATCTTACAATCTAAGAATCCAATCCCTAAATTACCATCATTTCAACTTGAACGTATCGAAAAAAACCTACCAGAGATTTATTCAATTCTAACAAATGGCAAAGACTATGATTCATTCAAAGAAAAAATTAGCTCTAATCTAATTTTTGCCGTTGCAAATAATAATATTGCCACCATCAAAAAGGCTATTGCAGAGGGAGCCGACCTAAATAAAAGAGATAAAGATGGAAACACCCCACTCATAGTGGCATCTTTACGAGAAAATCCTGAAATAGCAAAAATTCTAATTGATGGCGGTGCCAAGCTTGACATCCAAAACAACAATAAAGACACAGCACTCATGAGTGCTGCATTCTTTTGTCATGGAGAGACTGTTAAAGCATTATTAGATGCGGGAGCAGATAAAACGATACGAAATAAGTCAGGCGCTACGGTTTCTGAATTCATGAGTGCCCCATGGAATAGTGATATGGAGGGTCTATATAAATTTATTGGAGGCCTACTACAAATGGATTTAGATCTCGAGATGATTGAAAAAGAAAGGCCGGTGATTGCGGAAATGCTAAAATAGCTTTCCCTAAAGTATTTAACAGTTGTGATCGGATATTATCTTCATGATTTAAGCCCATTTATAATCCGGTTCTCGGATTCAATCGGTCTGAGATGGTACGGATTAGCATACATCGCTGCTTTTTTAGCCGCTTATTTCTTAATCAAAAAATTTGTTCGACTTGGCTATTCTGAATTAAAGCAAGATCAACTGCAGGACTTTATAACTTATGGAGCTATAAGCACAATGATTGGAGGCCGGCTCGGCTATATGCTTCTTTACAATACCAATGAATTTCTTAGTAATCCTATAATCTTCTTCCACTTTTTGGATGGTGGTATGGCGAGTCATGGGGGGATTTTTGGCTTAGTCGTTTATACTTTTATTTACTCTAGGAAATATAAAGTAGGGTGGAGAGGTATTGGAGATAATCTTTGTACGGTTGCACCTCTAGGCCTTTTCTTTGGTCGAATTGCCAATTTTATAAATGGCGAACTGTATGGAAGGAAGACTGATGTTCCTTGGGCCGTACAATTTCCCGATGAAATACGAGATCCAAATTTTATATCTCCCAATAATCTTAATCGAGTCGATTTGAGAGACTCTCTTGTAAATCAAAATTTAGATTATAATTCATCTAATCCTCTTGTTGGAGAAAATAATGTTGTCATTGAGGCCTCCAGACATAACGAAGAGGTCCAAACAATTTTGAAGGAGTATTTGAACGCGAGACATCCTTCTCAAATTTATCAAGCATTGCTTGAGGGTTTAGCGCTTTTCGCGATACTCATGATCATCAGGAAAAAAGGAGCTCAGCTTTCCCATGGAATTTTGACTGGTACTTTTTTTATTGGTTATGCAATATTTCGAATCCTAGGAGAATGTTTTAGAGAGCCTTCTGATGGTTACATCGCATTTCTCACAAGGGGGCAATTCTTCTCCACTTTCATGATCCTAATAGGAATTGTATTTATCGGTTCAGCCTATATATGGCCAAGGACAAATAAATTATAATTCGATTAATTTCAGACTAAGAAACTAGAAATGGATTATTTCTTTTTTCCTCACCAATAGTAGTTTCTGTCCCATGGCCAGGGAAAACAATCACTTCATCTTTGAGGGGGAATATTTTATTTTTAATTCCTTCAATAAGCTGATTAGTATCACCATTTGGAAAATCAGTTCGACCTATACTTCCATTAAAAAGAACATCACCTCCAAATAAGATTTCTAAATCCTTCAAATAAAAACATATACTGTCAGGCGAGTGACCAGGAACATGGATTGTTTTATAATTAAAACCATCAATTAGATCATTTTCATCTTTATCATCCTCACTAAGGATTTTGGAAACAGTATATTCAGGAACACTTAGTTGCGGGCCTGAATCCAAATTAAACAAATTTTCCAAGGTTAATGTTTTATCATATGGACTAAATCCCCATATCGGGCATTCAAAATGAGCTGAAATCGCAGCAGCATCCATAACATGGTCAAAATGCTGATGAGTAAGCATAAGTATCTTAACATCAACATCATATGACTTTATAAAGCTTAAAAAACCTTCAGGCGCATCAATTAAAACCCAACCTTCACACGTCTCAATCGCATAGCCATTCGTTTCACATATACCACCTGTATAACAATACCCCTTAAAACTAGGATTATTATCAATCTTAATGTTAAAATGATTAGACACTTAAGACTGAATAGGAGACAATTATTACTAAATCAAATTATTCCCTGTCATTTGCAAAAATGACTTCCCTCAATCAATGAATTCCAAAAGAAACAAATTGGTCAGAACGGTAATATCCTTATTATTTTTTGCTTCAATAAGCACGACTCTGCTTTCTGCCCCAAACTACGGCACAATTGCTCAATACGTTGCAAATTTAATTCAAAACAATCATTACTCTCGAACTGACTTTGAGGATGAAGTTTCAGAAAAATTTCTAGAATCCTACCTAAAATTTTTAGATTCAAATAAGTTATATTTTAATCAGAAAGACATCGATTCATTCAATAAGAAGTATAAGACTACTTTAGACGATTACATTTTTGAAGGATCTATTCAGCCAGCTACTGACATTTATAATCTTTATGTCGAGAGGGTCACCAAAAGGGTCGAAAAGATAAAAGAAATTCTTAATACCAAAGAGTTCAAATTTGATAGTGATCGGACGGTTGAAAAGAGAAGAAAAGATTCTGACTGGGCCGCAGATGAACAAGCCTGTGATCAGCTCTGGGAAAATATATTAGAGGGACAACTTCTCGAGGAAGAAATCAGAAAAAGACGACAAACAGAGAGAGCTAAAGAGCTAGGAAAAAAACTGGAAGACATTTTAGGTGATGACAGCAAAGAATCTCCAAAGGAAAAAATTCTCAACAGATACACTCGCTTCATGGAAACTCTTGATAAGAACGATAAGGAGGAAGCTTGTAACTTTTTCCTATCAACACTTTCCCAAGTATACGACCCTCATTCCGAGTACTTCAGCCAATCTGAGCTGGAAAACTTTCAGGTGAACATGCAAAATAAGCTTGTTGGAATTGGTGCTCTCCTACAAATGGATGATGGAGCCGCCAAAATACAAGGCCTTGTTGTTGGAGGTCCTGCAGATAGAGGCGGCGAATTACAAATAGGAGATAGAATTGTAGGAGTTTCTCAGGGTTCGGATAAGGAAATGGTGGACATTCTTTATATGAAACTCAACCGGGTTGTAGACATGATTAGAGGTGAAAAAAACACGACCGTTATTCTCAAGGTCGTTCCAACAGATGCTCCTGACGAAACTAAATTAATCTCCATTGTTAGGGACGAAGTTAAGCTCAAAGACAAAGCTGCAAACGCAGAATTAATAGAAGTCATTGGCGATGATGGTGTGGCCACCAAAATTGGATGGATTAATCTCTACGCTTTTTATGCAGACATGCAGAGAGGGACAGTCAGCTGCAGTTTTGATGTTAAGAGATTACTTGAAAGACTCAAAAAGGAAAAAATCGAGTCCCTAGTTATCGACTTAAGAGGCAACGGAGGAGGATCTCTTGAAGAAGCTATCAGACTGACAGGATTATTTATTGATGGTGGTCCAGTTGTTCAAGCTAAAAGTGCAAAAGGAAGAATCACGAACAAAAAATCAAAAGTTCCAAATGCAATCTACGATGGCCCTCTAGTTGTTCTCACAGATCGAAGCAGTGCTTCAGCCAGTGAAATTTTCGCAGCAGCTCTCCAAGATTACGGTAGAGCTATCGTGGTAGGTGACAAGTCAACTTTCGGTAAGGGCACGGTCCAGACGGTCATGCCTGTCAGAAATTACATGCCTGCTATCTTCCCAAAAGATACTAAGGATAGGGCCGGAGCGCTTAAGGTAACTATTCAAAAGTTTTACCGCATAGCAGGTGGTTCTACTCAACTCAAAGGAGTGGTTCCTGACATCATTCTTCCATCTTATCGAGATGCCCTAGAAACTGGTGAGGAATCTTTACCCAACGCTTTAGAGCACGATTCTATTGCTAAAATGAAATATGAATCATTAGATCTACAAGAAACCAGACAACAACTATTAAAGCTGTCGGAGCAAAGAGTTAAATCTGATAAGGAATTCAACTACATCATCGAAGACAATAAGCGTTATAAAGAAATCAACGATAGGAATGAAGTATCACTCAATATTGAAAAAAGATTGGAAGAGAACAAAAAAGAAAAGGAGCGAAGAAAAACTAGAAACGTAAACAGAAAAAAACTTTTTGAAGAAATCGAAAAGAAGGAAAAAGGGAAATTCAAAGTTACAAGATTAACCCTTGATAATGTGGATAAAAATGAAATTGAACCTACAGACAATTTCAAACGACCAGAGGATGAATCCATGAGACGTGCTAAAGATAAGGAGAAAGAACTCGAAGAAGAAACTCCCGATTTTCCACACTTTCTGAGCCCAACCAAAAGAGAAGCACTAGAGATTGCAGAAGATTTGATCAGGGTTTCAAAGATTAAAACCGCAGACTCTGGATCCTAAACATTTATCTAATTCGTTTTCCAAATAAAGGTTTCATCGAAGCAATGGCATCCTTGGGGGATTCATATGAAAAAACCAAATCTTTAATCGAAAAAGCAGCGAATAGAATTGGTAAAACATTTTCTGATATAGAGCTAATAGCAGTCAGTAAAACATGGCCCATAGAAATAATCTCTGAGTTAGTTGATTGCGGTCACACTGTCTTTGGAGAAAATAAAGTACAAGAAATTGAGACTAAGGTTCCAAATATGTCATCAAAATTAGAATGGCATTTTATAGGTCACTTACAAAAAAATAAGGTTCGAAAAGTTCTTCCTCTGATCAACAAAATCCATAGTGTTGACTCTCTTCAGATTGCAAAAAGAATCAATGACATTGCATCAGAACTTGGTCTATTCCCCAAAGTGTTGCTGCAAATCAACAATGCAGACGAGGCCTCTAAGCACGGATTTTCAAAAGACAATTTATTTGATTCAATTGATGAATTGTTAAATCTGGATCGAGTCGAAATTGAAGGCCTCATGGCTATACCACCTTTCGACCCTGACCCTGAAAAAGTTAGACCTTATTTCATAGACTTAAGAGAGACAAGAGACAAACTAGAAACTATCTGTGACATCAAATTACCACACCTCTCTATGGGTATGAGTAATGACTTTGAAGTCGCGATAGAAGAAGGTGCAACTTCAGTTAGAGTTGGATCTTCAATCTTTGGCAAGCGATCCTATAAACCGAAAAAATAGTTTTGTTAACTAGGCCAACAGGTCAGTCACTACTTTACCATGAACATCAGTTAATCTAAATCGGCGACCTTGATATCTAAAAGTCAGCCTTTCATGATCAATACCTAATAGATGAAGCATCGTGGCGTGGAAATCATGGACGTGAACAGGATTACTTTCAATATTGTATCCTAAATCATCAGTACTACCATAGGAATGCCCTCCTTTAGTACCCCCGCCAGCCATCCACAATGAGAAACATCTGGGATGATGATCTCTTCCAAAATTATTACCATTCAGCTTTCCTTGAGAGTAGCAGGTTCGTCCAAATTCCCCTCCCCACACAACAAGGGTATCGTCAAGCATGCCTCTTTGCTTCAAATCAGTGATTAATCCTGCAGAGGCTTGATCAGTTTCAGAGCACTGACCCTTAATGCCACCCATTAGTCCACCATGTTGATCCCAACCAGGGTGATACAATTGTATAAAACGCACACCCCTTTCAGCTAATCTCCTCGCCTGCAAACAATTAGCAGCAAATGACCCTGGGCTATCCACACCTTTACCATATAAATCTAAAACATGTTTCGGTTCATTACTTATATCAGTTACGTCGGGTACTGACGACTGCATCCTAAATGCCAACTCGTATTCTGATATTCTATTCTCTATGATTGGGTCAGAGTTTGCATCGACCTGAGCCCGATGCAGTTCATGGAGTTTATCCAACATTTTTCTCCGGCTTTCTCGACTGATACCTTGAGGATTATTCAAGTAAAGAACTGGATCTTTTCCAGACCTCAGTCTCACACCTTGAAATTTTGAAGGCAGGAACCCACTTCCCCATAATCTAGAAACTAATGGTTGTCCCCCCTTATTTTTGGTAACCATTACAACAAATGATGGGAGGTCTTCATTGGCTGTTCCAAGCCCGTAACTAAGCCATGAACCAATACTCGGACGGCCAGGAAATTGAGAACCAGTCTGCAGCATAGTTACCCCTGGACCATGGTTGATTGCCTCTGTGTACATTGATTTCACTACACATAAGTCATCTGCAATCTTCGCAGTGTGAGGAAGAACCTCTGAAAACCATTGACCACTTTGACCATGTTGGGAGAATTTGAATGGAGATCCACCGAGAGGAAAAGACGATTGATTACCCGACATGCCTGTCAGCCTTTGTCCTCTCCTAACATCATCCGGAAGTTGCTGTCCATGCTTTTCCTTGAGCACCGGCTTGTAGTCATAAAGATCCATCTGAGAAGGACCACCGCTCTGGAACAAGTAAATCACACGTTTTGCTTTTGCAGGAAAATGAGTTTTATCAGAGGTGGAATGATCAGCCGAACTTGGAGAGGCGAGCATATGAGATAATGCTAATCCACCAAAACCCAAGCCAAACTGGTTAAGAATATCCCTTCGGCCAAGTCCAAACACTGATTCTTCACCAACGCATAATTTCTGTCTCATGACTTATATTATTCTGAGAAAATTAAATAAATTCAATTAAAGTTTCGCTTTCGATTAATCAATATTTAATGGTAAGGTTTAAGTATGCTTTCTCGTTTAACCATTTTGACTATTTTCATTGCCTTAAACGTCACCGGACTAGCCGATGACACTAAAAAAGATGATAAAAAGATTTATTCAGGAAAAAAGTTAAAAGCACTCCTCATAACTGGTGGTTGTTGTCATAACTATATTTTCCAATCCACTGCCTTAACCACGGGTATTGAAGAAAAAGTTAACGTTGAATTTACTGTTATTAATGAGGGTGGTACAGGGACCAAAGCTCAAATACCTCTTTATGATAATCCTGACTGGGCAAAACCGTATGATGTCATCGTTCACAATGAATGTTTCGCAAACACTGTGGATCCAGAATACATAAAGAAAATTACCAGAGTGCATGAAGCAGGAAAACCTGCCGTTGTTATACATTGCGCAATGCATACTTACCGGGCCGCTAAAATTGATGATTGGAGGAAATTTCTCGGTGTTACCAGCCGTCGGCATGAACACAAGGCTGAATATCCTGTTATCCCTTTTGCAAAAGATCACCCAATAATGAAAGGTTTTCCTGAGAAATGGATAACTCCAAAAGACGAGCTTTATGTGATTGATAAACTCTGGCCAAACAGCAAACCACTTGCCTACTCTGTCAGTGAAAGAACTGGAAAAAAACACGCTGTCATATGGACCAACCAATTCGGTTCTGCCCGGGTTTTTGGAACCACCTATGGACATTCCGACGAGACATTTAAAGATCCAGTTTTTATAGATTTACTCGCCAGAGGATTAACCTGGGCAGCGTCAAAGCTTTAGAACTTTGCCATACTTTCCCATAGGTTAAATATTGCTGTCGCTAATACACCAAGTGCAGCAATGTCCTCAACAGGAATGTTGGGATCATAGGCCTTATCTCCAATTGATAGATAATTCTTGGCAGACTCTTTATCTTTTGAGAAATTTTCTTTTTGCTCCCTGAATAAATCACTCATCAGATTAGACTCTTTATCAGAGGGCTTTCTACCAATCGCCTCAGTAAACATCTCGTTGATGACTGCATCAATTTTACCTTCGTTTTTTTTGTACAACCTTTCACCAAAGAATCTTGAGGCTTCAACAATTTGAGGATCGTTCAACATGACTAGAGCCTGCAACGGAGTCGACGTACGCTCTCTTTTGACTCTACATACATCTCTTTTTGAGGCATCCAAAGCCATCATAACTGGAGCAGGTCCAGTTCTTTTCCAAAACGTATATACACTTCTTCTATAAAGATTCTCACCTTTATCTTTACCCATCGGCTTAAATGATTGGGAAAGCTCATACGGTTTGACTGAAGGCCCACCAATTTTATCTGATAGTAAACCAGAAATTGCCAAGTACTGGTCTCTAATCATCTCCGCTGGCATTCTAAATCTTGAGTAATAACCAAAGTATTTATTTTCAGGGTCTAATTCGAGCCTTTCCTTCGCAACTGATGAAGTCTGTTTGTATGTTGATGAAGTTAAAATGAGACGAAATAATTTTTTAATATCCCAACCCGATTGAATAAATTCTAGAGAAAGCCAATCCAAGAGCTCTGGATGGGTCGGTATACTCCCTTGGTTTCCAAAATCTTCTGGTGTTCTCACGAGCCCTTCACCAAAGAAAAGCTGCCAAAAACGATTAACCGCCACTCTTGATGTCAAAGGGTTATCACTAGATGTTAGCCATTTGGATAAATCCAATCTATTGTTACCTCCATTACCGGGAAGAAAATTAGGAGTACCCGCCAAAACTTTTTTACCTCTCTGATCATAAGCACCCCTATTTAGTACGTATGCAGGTTTAGGTGAATCGAGCTCTTTCATCACCATTATTTCCTGAAGCCCATCCTCAAAAGAAGCGAGCTCAGATCTCGCCTTTTTAAGTTTTTCTCTTATTTCTTTTGTACCCTCATCATAACTAGAAACAAAAACATCAATATCAGGTGAAATAGAACTTCCATCTTTTAAACTTTTTATCTCAGATTTTGTTAGCTCCCTATTAAAAACTTTAAACTCGTCAACGGTGCCATTTTTGAACCCCTTATCTCTGAATCTTTGTCCTATAGCAATGTTATCACCTCCACCACCAGTTATAGACTTATAAAGTTCATCCCGAATATTATCAACCATAGCAGTTTCACCGTTTATATAAATCTTCAATCCTGAAGCACTGCTTGAACCATTATTGGTTAAGACTACGTGCAACCATTCATTAACGGGTACTTCATGTTGAGTTTTTATACGGATGGCATTACCAGGCCAAAAGTGAATTAATGACCAACTCAATTTCCCTTCCTCAATTAGTAGTTGGTAGCCTCTGCTTCCTGAATCGGTCCATGCTCTGGATCGATGAAAAACAACTGCACGCTCCATCTTTTCCTCTGCCTTCATCCACAATGAAACACTGAATGGCTGGAATCTTCGAAAATTACCAACTTTAGTTCCTATGGCATCATCACCGGTAAGCTTGACTGCGTTACCAAGCTTCCCAGGAACAGATGCATTTTTTCCATGACCTTTTTCAAAATCAAGATGTAAGATCTGCCCTTTAATTTCAGGTTTTGGATTAGTAGCGATCCACTCTGTAAACCTTGTCTTGACGCCATTATTTTCAGCCAACAATTTCTCTACGTCTTGTACTCTTTGCTTGAGATCTTTGTATTTCTTTTTTTTATCCTCATCCATTATACGCATGGTAGGGGTCGGGACTGAAGGGGTGAAATATGAGTAAAGACCCGACTCAGATATATTCTGAAAATAGGAAAAGAATTTGTAATATTCTTCCTGGCTCAAAGGATCATACT